>RWZF01000001.1_pt1 | contig 174890 bp, 167 predicted proteins | sample 2187671 | NCBI WGS metagenome assembly RWZF01 (sample SAMN10531868, study PRJNA481165) | viral metagenome | isolation source: viral particles purified by filtration and ultracentrifugation from about... | host: Nasonia longicornis 2.1 | place: USA:Tennessee | collected 2011-04-01
TTTTAGTGGTCAAGATTATATTTTATAAAAAACACAACTAAAAGTGTTTTTTATACTATGTAATTTTTATTTGGTATGTATTTAATTTTAATTAGAGAGAATAACAATGTTTAATAAAAGAATATCGTCTGTACTATTATCTGGGATTATTGCTGCTTCTTTTGCTACTGTTGCGAATGCGGATACGCGCACTGCACAAGCGACCGCAACATGGCAAGCAACCGCAATTAAAGATACAACAAGTATGTTAGTTGTTACTCCGTTAAAAAGCCTGACATTTAATTATGCCGAAGGCCAACAAAGTTTTAATCAGCAAAATGGGGCATTTGATGTTGCTATTCAAGGGCAGTCAGGTGCTACAGATTTTAAATTAACCTCAAAAGTGATTGCTAATACATTATCAAGAACTACTGATAACTCCACATTAAAAGTGGGTGTTAAATGGAATGGAACTGACTTAGATACGGCAACGGAGACAACTTTAATTGATGTTGCTGGTGGTTTAACGTCTGGTTTAGATAATTTAGCTGCTGATGGTGTTTATAATGGTTCTGACCGCGCAACAGACCGTGGTGAATTTACGTTCGTTATTGCAAGTGCAGAATCTGCAGGTGCGGCAGCTGAATTTAAAGATCTTGCTGATGGCGTTTGGGATGGTGATGTAAAAGTTCAATTTACTGCAAATTGGGAAGGAACTTTTGTTACACCATAAGTTATTTCATTAATTAAATAACAAATCCTTTATTACGATAAAGATAATATAAGGAAATAGTATCTTTATCGTCTTTTATTTGAGTTTTATTATGAAAAAAACAATTCTTGCGCTCATTTTATTATCAATTATTCCACTGAAAAATAGTTTGGCTGTTAATGTTGGGAATATAACAGAAATTATTTCTTCTGAAGAAAACACCTTGTCAAAGGAAATTGAAAATACGGTCGATGCAGCAAGGTTGGTAAATTTAAGCATTGAAAAAATAGATTCTCCTTTAGAGAATGGAAAAGTTATTCCCGTTAATGACCCTAATGAGATATTGTCAACACCAGCGAATATTATTCTACCGGGCAAAGCAAGAGACATATTTAAAATTATTTATAATGGTCCTAAAGATGATCAAGAACGTTACTACCGATTAAATTGGAAAGATGACCCAATAAGTGAAAGCGGAATAACGAAAAGTTCAAAATCAGCCTCTGCAACAACATCAGCGACGATAAGCACGATACTTGTTGTCGCTCCTAGGGTGGAAAACTTTCAATATCAATATGAAAAGTACCAAGTTGCTAATTTAGGAAATACTTCTTTCCGTGTTGTTGCATCTGGCCCTTGCTTAACAGAAAAAATAACTTTTGGAATTGAAGGTATATGTCGAGAGCGTTATTACTTGATGCCAAACTTGGCAGTGAAACTTCAATTAGTCAATGTAAATAATAAAAAAACAAGTATTGGTATTTGGCACAAAGGGAATTTCATTGTTGTCAAATAGCAGGGTTAGGGCTTAATTATGCATAAAAGTATTATTACGTTATCAATAATAAGCTTTATTTTTTCAAATGCTATTTATGCTAGGGACATAAAGCGTATTAAAGTTGGAGGGTATATTATTCCTCCTGCTTTTGTTATTGCGTTGGAAGAAGGTATGTCTGTCCCTGTATTTTTACGTCTAAATAGCGATATAGAGAAGAATCAAAGTGAAGATAAGATAGCAGATGCTATTATAGTTGTAGAACAAGGAAAGATTAAGCTTGCGAACATTCATTTAGTTGATGCTAGTCAAGGACCAAAATTAAACCAATTATTAATTGAAAAATTAGAAAGTAAGAAAGAGTCATTCTTCAATGAGACAAATAATATTGAAGTTGATAAAAATGCATGGTTACAACTCGATGTATCCTCATTTAATCTATCTTTAGATGTGGATAGTGATGCATTTGCTCCTCAGGAAAAAATACGCCAATTTTCTCTTGGAAATTCGTCTGTTGATGCTTTCTCTTCCGTAGTTAATTATGACTTCGGTATTTTTCAGAGTCAGATAAAAAAAGGTAAAAATTCATCTAGTAGTTATTTTAATTTAGATACCCTATTTGCGATCGCAGAGCATCATATCAATATTAATGCTTCGGCGTACAGTATTGGAAAGTCAAACTCTAATACTGAGCTCTATCGAGCAATGTATGAGCGTGATTTTAATGGGTTACGCTTCGCTCTCGGGTTAATGAGTACATGGAACTTACAGTCTATCGCTAGTTTAACAACGTTAAATAGCAGCAAAATTTATGCGGTTTCAGTTGGTAATAATGCTTCGAGTGTCGTGGTCAATTCAAAATATTCGTTAACCCCTATTTACGTCTTTTTGAATAGTCCTGGTGAAGCTCGTATATATCGCGATGGAAAATTATTAAACATTCAAAATTTCCCAATGGGAAGCTTTGAAGTAGACACCAGTATTCTACCATTTGGTATCTATGACGTTACTATTGAAACGGTTGTGGATGGCAAGATTGTGACAACTCAACATCAAACTATTAATAAATCTTTCGGGGGAAGAGGTGTCAATTTTGACAAACTCAACTGGGAGATTTACGGGGGATATGTTGATTTTGATAAGAAGCGTTATGTGAGAGGGAAATACACTCAACGTGAGCCGCTCAAGCAAAGTTATTTATTCGGGGTTTCTGCAGCAAAAAGTTTCCCTGTCTTATCTGGGGTTAACATTCAGATGTCTAATTACGGCTATGATGATTTTTTGATTAATGAAAGTAGCATTAACCTTTCTTTAAATCAGTATATCTCATTGTCTTGGCAGGGGATGTTTGAGAATCATGGCAGTCATCGGAATATTGCTACCCTATCGTCAAGTATTCCTGATGGTTACGGTTCTATTTGGGCATCAAAAGAAAAAGCGGTAGTAAAAGGCGAATTACCTATCTATGACTCAAATAGCTACTCTTACGGTGCAACATTAAATATTGATAAAGTCTTTGAGCGAGCAGGGTCATTTACCATTAGTCGTACAACAGATAAACGTATTGGCGGTGATTCTATCAACTATGAGTATGCAAATACGCTATTTTCAGGCCGCTATGGTACGGTTGGCTTAAGAACAGGCGTACAGCGTTACCACTATGATGACCAAAAAAGTATGAATGAAAAATTTATTAGCCTTGATTTTTCATTACCTTTATCAACATGGTTAAGCACTGGGCTTTCATCAAGTAATGGCAACATGAAAGCAAATATTTATGCTAATAAAAATTTTGAAAATTCGGCAATTACGAATATAGGCGGCTCAGTTTCTAAGTTGGTTAGAGATAAAAATAATGGGGAGTCTGATTTCTCAACCATGGGTTACGCCTCTTATGAAACTAAATATAACTCGGGCATGGTGACTATTAACCGACCTGACAGCAATAGAATAAATGGTAATTTTACCTCAAGAGGTGCTGTTGCATATAGCAATGGAACAGTTATGCCGAGCGGTCAACAAGGGAAGTCGGGTGTTATTATCCATTCGGATATACATGGCGCGGGGAGTATGACAGCTCGTGTTAATGGGCAAAGTTATCCAATTAGTGGTACGAACACATTTATCCCATTATCACCTTATTCTGATTATGACATTCAATTAATGAATGACGCTAAGTCTAAAGATAGTTTTGATATTGTCTCTGGACGAAATAAATCTGTCACTTTATACCCTGGAAATATCGCTTTTTATAAACCAGAGGTCAGGCAATTAGTCACGGTATTTGGTCGCCTTAAATCCCCTGATGGTGAGTTTATAAAATATGCATCAATCCGCAATCATATTGGCCGAACAAAAACAGATCATAATGGCGAATTTTCGATGGATGTCGATATTCGTTACCCCGTTATTTCTCTTTTACAAGAAGATGAGCAAACAATTTGCGAAGCTGATTTGAATTTAGAGGGTGCTAGAGGGGCGTTATGGTTAGGTGATGTAACCTGTGATCCACAGAAAACCGTCGCATTAAGACAATGAGAATTTTATGATAAATAAAATAATGTATACATTACTTCCGGTGTTAGCATTGCTTAGTGGCTTTTATAGTTCCTCTGTCATAGCGATAGCCCTTAGTAATTCCTATGTTTTTATTGAAAATGGGATAGATGATGAATACTTCGTTACTCCCAGATCATTAGACCCTCGATTTACAGGAGCGAATAAGTTTTCCCGTTATTCGGCTAAATCACAGGAGAGCTTAGGTTATATGGGGTATACCAATACTGCCATTAGAGCAAACCAAAATGTAGATATTTGGTTTGAAAACTCCCCCATCGACAGCCCGTTTATTGGTAACCGCTGTATGCGTAATTACTGTCATCGTGATAGCGGTTATTGGCCAGCTCAATATATTGGAAAAAACGGTGCATATAAGATAGTGCAATCTGACACCTTAGGTGAAGGCATTTATGCTCGTGGTATATTTAGTGAGTCGACTTACCAATATTTTCAGAAACTCCCTGTTGGTGCGGTTGAGACATATAGTTATCGTGCCTGCATGACAAATATTGATTATGACCCTTCTAAGGGCGAGACTTGCCAAGGAGTCGGTGGAAAGATTATTGCTTCCCATGAATTTACGATGACGAAGTCAGGGCATATAAAGTTGAGCTCAACAGGTGCGATGCAAGAGGTTTATATTGATAGCAATGGTAATCCAAGTTTGGGGCCAGGGGCTCAATTTTGCCGGATTGGCATTGTTGCTAATGTGAATGGATTGATATGCCAAGTTGTTAAGCATGAGACATCAGGGGATATTTTTGCAAATATCTTATTGAGTTTAAAAGTTAACTCAACGTTAATTCCATTTACGCCAGCGGGTGCATCAATAAAAATTGGTCCTGATGATGGGTCAAATATTTGGCGGAATTATAATTCTACTTACGCAGCAAGCACTTATTTCAAAACTTCGAATGATTCCGTATCTATCTTTTTTTCCAATACGTTTTTTAAGCAGTTAATTACGAACAACGTCGATTTTACTAATAGCCAGGATTTCTTTACCTTTTCATTTACTAACCCAGCTGCAGCGCCACAATCGGGATATTATGAATTTACCCCCTCAAATCAGTTAGTGATTAAGCCTCGTGACTATAGTATCAGTATTGTTCCTTCTGATTTTATTCCAAATCCGTCAAAAACAGGTAAAGTTGGAGCCAATGAACCTGCAATTGAGTTTAATTATATTGTAACAACAAGTGGTCCAAGGCAGGCCGACTCAATTACCGCTAGAGTAGAGGGGCCTACGGTTAATGTGAGTGGGCAAGCTTACTGCTTATTTAGTTCGGATGATGATAAGTTCCATGTCTCTTTTCCAGCTTACCTTTCGTTTAAGAACGCATCGGGAGTTGAGGAGTCTTATCGTTCAAGTTGCGATGGCACGGAAGTCTCTATGGATAATGCATTATGGACGGAAACTCCATGGGATATTCCCAATCAAGATTTAGGCTCTTTTTATCGTACCAACTTAGATTTACGGTTCCCAATGAATGATTCAAACTCTTTGTTTACGTTAGATGGTATTGATTGGCTAGGAACGGTATCGGCAAGTGGAACTGTGGCTGTAAAAGCGACTTGGACGGGACCAGATGTACATTTGTAATATTAAGTCGATGCTCCTGTCCGCTAATATAATAATGAAAGTACGTAGAAAACAATTATTCAGTAGCTTGTTGTTACTATTGCTTTTATTTTTTGGAAAGGCATATGCGCTTTATTTGAGTTCGGATATTTCTTCATTAGAACCTAATAATAGTTTTTTTTCAAAACCGTATGTTAATGATACGAAAAAGGTAAATTTATATACTTTTAGTGCTTATCAAATTGATAAACCAAACGAAAAAGAACAAGGAAACGCGATTAAGGATGGGGAAATTATTTTCACTCCATTGAAAAAAGTCCTACTACCAGGAGAACAGGAATATTTTAAAATTTTTTATCGTGGTCAAGAAGATAATAAAGAACGTTACTATAAGATTGTGATTAGTGAAACAGCCCTTGATGTTCAAAGTGATAACAGGCAAAACCGACAATCTTTATTTTATCCAACAGTCAGTTTGGAAACTTACTTTGTGGTAAGGCCTAAAAATATTGATTTTAAATATGAAATAAATAGTGATAGCGGCGTATTGAAAAATACAGGAAATACTTATTTTCGTGTATTGATTCATCAAAGCTGTGAGGTTGATGAAAATGAGGTGCCATTAATGCTGTATCTACTACCTCAGCAAGAGTTTCGTGATAGTAGTATGAAAAAGAAAAGCCGTAAGTATATCGTTATTTTTAATAAATATTATTCAATTGGTAACTGCGAAGGGGCTAAGTAGAGTAAGAAAGCCACTCATCAAGCGGGCTATTTTTCAGTATGGGCCAATGATAAGCCAGAGATTAGCCAGTCTCTGGCTTTTTTCTTATGATTTGAAATATAACCCCTTTTGGAGCCAACCTTGCTTAGGTTTACACTCGGAAGCAGTCGGTAGTTTTTCATACTTTTTTTGCCTAAAACTTTGCCTATTATCACTATTGTGGCAGCTAAATGCTTAAGATGGATAAATCACCTTGATCCCAGACCGTGAACTCAGGTTTAATAAGACTAGTCAATTGCGCAAAAATGTAAGCCCTAAGGGATATTTTGCGCAATGGAATGGATTCAGCTTTGCAGCAGTTTAATTTTTTTCGATCTGCTGCCATGAACATAGCAAATATTGCGGTATGAATGGAATTACGTTACTTTCAATCACTCTGCTCATAATATTCAAGTTGTCATGTGTAAGCTCTTGTGGCTAATGGTATCAGTTAAAAGACTGAAAAAGTTGTTATGCATTGATAAACTGAATGGTTGGTGTGTAGGTGTTAATAGAAGTAGAAGTATTTATATCGCGTTGTAAAAATTGGTTTAAGTACGTTTTTATCCTACCTGGAGTATACTGATGACGACTCGTAAAACCCTTGCTAATGCTATCCGCTTTCTAAGTATGGATGCGGTTCAAAAAGCAAAATCAGGGCATCCTGGCGCGCCAATGGGCATGGCTGATATTGCTGAAGTGCTGTGGCGTGACCATATGAATCATAACCCAGCAGACCCACACTGGGCGAACCGTGACCGCTTTGTATTATCCAATGGTCATGGCTCTATGTTAATTTATAGCTTGTTGCATCTTGCAGGTTATGATTTACCTATTGAAGAGTTAAAAAACTTCCGCCAATTACATTCTAAAACACCGGGTCACCCTGAATATGGTTATACTCCAGGTGTTGAAACTACGACAGGTCCTTTAGGGCAAGGCATTGCAAATGCAGTCGGTTTTGCTATCGCAGAGCGCACATTAGCAGCGCAATTCAACCGTCCTAGCCATGATATTGTTGATCACCATACTTATGTTTTCATGGGTGATGGCTGTATGATGGAAGGTATCTCTCATGAAGCCTGTTCTTTAGCGGGTACTCTCAAATTAAATAAACTGATCGCTTTTTATGACGACAACGGCATCTCGATTGATGGTGAAGTTGAAGGTTGGTTTACTGATGATACAGCAGCACGTTTCGAATCTTATGGCTGGCATGTGATCCGTGATATTGATGGTCACGATGCAGCGCAAATCAATGCGGCTGTTAATGAAGCGAAAAACCAAACAGACAAACCAACGCTGATTATGTGCAAAACCATTATTGGTTTTGGTTCGCCAAATAAAGCGGGTTCTGAGTCTGTCCATGGTGCACCTTTGGGTGATGCAGAAATTGCAGCAACACGTGAAGCATTAGGTTGGAACTACGGCCCATTCGAAATCCCTAAAGATATTTATGAAGCTTGGGACGCGCGTGTTGCAGGTAAAGAAAAACAAAGCGCATGGGATAAAAAATTCGCAGCGTATACCGCTCAGTTCCCTGAGTTAGCGGCTGAGTTTACTCGTCGTATGAACGGTGAATTACCAGCAAACTTTGATGTTGAAGCGAAACAGTTTGTTGAAAACCTACAACAAAACCCAGCGAACATTGCAAGCCGTAAAGCATCACAAAATGCTTTAGAAGCGTTTGGTAAAGTATTACCTGAATTTATGGGTGGGTCTGCGGACTTAGCGCCAAGTAACTTGACCATGTGGTCAGGTTCGAAAGCATTGAATGTTGACCTTGCAGGTAACTACATTCATTACGGTGTACGCGAATTTGGTATGTCAGCTATCATGAATGGTATTGCATTACATGGTGGTTTCATCCCTTACGGTGCAACATTCCTGATGTTTGTTGAATACGCACGTAATGCTGTTCGTATGGCCGCGTTAATGAAAATTCGCAGCATCTTCGTTTATACACATGATTCTATTGGTCTGGGGGAAGACGGTCCAACTCACCAACCAGTTGAACAGTTAGCTAGCCTGCGCGTTACTCCAAACCTCAGCACATGGCGTCCTTGTGACCAAGTTGAATCTGCGGTTGCATGGAAATATGCCATTGAGCGTAAAGATGGCCCAAGCGCACTGATTTTCTCTCGTCAGAATTTAGAGCAACAGCCACGTACTGCTGAGCAACTAGCGAATATCGAGAAAGGTGCTTACATCCTGAAAGATTGCGCGGGCACTCCTGAGCTAATCTTTATTGCGACAGGTTCTGAAGTGGAATTAGCGGTTAAAGCGGCAGAACAACTGTCAGCAGAAGGCCGTAAAGTTCGTGTTGTATCCATGCCTTCTACCGATGCATTCGATAAACAAGATGCGGCTTACCGTGAAGCGGTATTACCTGCAAATGTTAGCGCACGTGTTGCTATTGAAGCTGGTATTGCCGATTACTGGTTCAAATATACAGGCTTAAATGGCGCCATCATCGGTATGCATTCTTTTGGTGAGTCTGCACCGGCTGAAGAGCTATTCAAAGAGTTTGGCATTACCGTAGAAAAAGCGGTTGAAGCGGCTAAGTCTTTATTGAAATAAAAATGTTAAGGAATTAGCAGGGGTTTACGGCTAATTCCGGTTATGTGACTTAACAACGCCTGACGATGAGTTGGGCGTTGTTTTTTTGTGCATGAATATCTGCTTTTCTATTGCGTTCTGTAAATATATCCCTTAATCTAACTCTAGATAAGCTGAAGCGTTTCAGTTGAGTGGCGTAGAATGAAAATTTTTTCAAAAAATGTCGGTTGTAGCACATTTTTGATGTTTGACTGTTAAAATGAGCAGTAGAGTTAATGTGAGTCAGTTATCCTTATGGCCTGCTGAAGTTCTCTGGTTATTTTAGTGACTCACTTCAGGTTTGAATGTAGTAAGTGCTTATGTTTTATACTAAATAGTTAGCAGCTAATGACTTCAAATCACAGGTTTAAATATCATGACTAAAGTCTGTTTACGGGGTAAGTTGAAAATAAACTCACATGCGTCAGCAGTCTTTAGCAACCGTATGATTTTGCTTATATACAAGGTACGCAATGGCTATCAGGGTAGCAATTAATGGCTTTGGCCGAATCGGTCGCAGTGTATTACGGGCGTTATATGAAACTAGCCGCCGAGCCGAAGTTCAAGTTATCGCAATTAATGAACTCGCTGAACCGGAAGGGGTTGCGCACTTGCTAAAGTATGACTCTAGTCATGGGCGGTTTGCGTGGGATGTAAGGCTTAGCGGTGAACTTTTACAGGTTGGTGATGACAACATTCGCTTATTTCACCAAGCCGATATTGGTGAGCTACCTTGGAAAGAATTAGGCATTGATATCGTTCTTGATTGTAGTGGGGTTTATGGCTCGCGGGATGATGGCTTGCAACATTTAACCGCAGGGGCAAAAAAAGTATTATTTTCACACCCCGGTACGGATGACCTTGATGCCACGATCGTGTATGGGGTTAATCATGAAAGCTTAACGGCAAGCGATAACATTGTTTCTAACGCGTCTTGTACGACAAATTGCATTATCCCGATTATCAAATTACTGGATGACAGCTTTGGCATTGAATCGGGCACTGTGACCACTATCCACGCCTCCATGAATGACCAACCCGTTATCGATGCTTATCATAAAGATTTACGCAGAACACGTGCGGCAAGCCAGTCGATTATTCCAGTTGACACCAAATTAGCTGCGGGGATTACCCGTATTTTCCCTAAATTTAAAGATCACTTTGAAGCGATTTCCGTCCGTGTACCCACGACCAATGTGACAGCGATTGATTTGAGTGTTACCGTACATGACGATGTTTGCGTCGAAAAAGTGAACCAACTATTGCGAAGCGCTGCACAAGGGCATTTTCGTGGTATAGTGGACTACACAGAATTACCGCTCGTGTCGATGGATTTTAATCATGACCCGCACAGTGCTATCATTGATGGTACGCAAACGCGAGTTAGCGGAAAACATTTAATTAAAACCCTGGTTTGGTGTGATAACGAATGGGGGTTTGCTAACCGGATGCTAGATACTACACTAGCGATGGCAGCCGTCGGTTTCGGCGAACAGGTTTAAACTAATTGGCTACTGACAGACAACGGACACTATCCTAGATAGCTTCCGCGCAGTAGTTAATAGCAACTTTATAGAGAATCAACAAGAGGATTCACCATGTCTGTAATTAAGATGACCGATTTAGACTTAGCGGGTAAACGTGTTTTCATCCGTTCTGACTTAAACGTCCCTGTAAAAGATGGCAAAGTTACTTCTGATGCACGTATTCGTGCTTCATTACCAACCATTGAAGCTGCTCTTAAACAAGGCGCTAAAGTCATGGTCACTTCTCACCTTGGTCGCCCGACCGAAGGCGAGTACAACGAAGAGTTTTCACTGCAACCTGTTGTTGACTATCTGGCCGACAAAATTGATTACCCTGTTCGTTTAGTTAAAGACTACTTAAACGGTGTCGAAATCGCAGATGGCGAATTAGTTGTTCTGGAAAACGTTCGCTTTAATAAAGGCGAGAAAAAAGACGATGAAACGCTATCAAAACAATATGCAGCACTATGTGATGTATATGTCATGGATGCATTTGGTACGGCTCACCGTGCGCAAGCGTCAACTCATGGCGTTGCAAAATTCTCTCCAGTTGCTTGTGCGGGTCCACTGTTAAGCAATGAACTGGAAGCACTGGGTAAAGCATTGGGTAACCCTGCTCGTCCAATGGTGGCGATTGTGGGTGGCTCTAAAGTATCCACTAAACTGACAGTATTAGATTCTCTGTCTAAAATTGCTGACCAACTGATTGTAGGTGGGGGGATTGCAAATACCTTCATCGCAGCTGAAGGGAACAATGTTGGTCGCTCTTTGTATGAAGATGATTTAATCCCAGAGGCGAAAAAACTACTGGCTAACTGCCAAATTCCAGTGCCGACTGATGTCCGTGTTGCAACCGAGTTTTCAGAAACCGCAGAAGCAACATTAAAATCAAGCACTGAAATTAAAGATGACGAGCAAATTCTGGATTTAGGTGATAAGTCAGCAGAGCGTTTGGCCGAAATCCTCAAAAATGCAAAAACCATTTTATGGAATGGCCCTGTTGGCGTGTTTGAGTTCCCTAATTTCCGCAAAGGAACTGAAATTGTGGCGAGAGCAATCGCAGATAGCGACGCATTCTCTATCGCAGGAGGTGGTGACACCTTAGCAGCTATCGATTTATTCGGTATCGCTGACAAAATTTCATATATCTCTACGGGCGGTGGTGCTTTCCTTGAGTTCGTTGAAGGTAAGAAACTCCCTGCCGTTGTGATGCTAGAAGAACGAGCTAAATCGTAATTAATTTTTTCATACACAACAGGCAGCGTAGGCTGCCTGTTCACCACAGGACCTTTTCACATGTCTAAAATTTTTGATTTTGTTAAACCGGGTGTTATCACGGGTGATGATGTACAGAAAGTTTTCGCAGTTGCCAAAGAAAATAACTTTGCATTGCCAGCAGTGAACTGTGTTGGTACTGATTCAATTAATGCGGTACTTGAAGCAGCAGCAAAAGTACGTGCACCAGTTATCGTTCAGTTTTCAAATGGTGGTGCTGCATTTATCGCAGGTAAAGGCCTGAAAGCAGAAGGGCAACAAGCAGCAATTTTAGGTGCAATCTCAGGTGCTTATCACGTACATCAAATGGCAGAACATTACGGTGTTCCAGTTATTCTGCATACTGACCACTGCGCACGTAAATTACTGCCATGGATTGACGGTTTACTGGATGCAGGTGAAAAACACTATGCGAAAACAGGTAAACCACTGTTTTCTTCCCATATGATTGACTTATCAGAAGAATCTTTAGAAGAAAACATTGAAATCTGTTCTAAATACTTAGCGCGTATGGCTAAAATCGATATGACTCTGGAAATCGAATTAGGCTGTACTGGCGGTGAAGAAGACGGTGTTGATAACACTGGTATGGATAGCTCAGAACTGTATACTCAACCAGAAGATGTTGCATACGCCTATGAGAAACTGAGCGCAATTAGCCCTCGTTTCACTATTGCGGCTTCATTTGGTAACGTCCATGGTGTTTATAAACCAGGTAACGTACAGTTAACGCCAAAAATTCTGCGTAATTCACAAGACTATGTTTCTGAGAAATATAACCTGCCACACAACAGTTTAGATTTCGTATTCCATGGCGGTTCAGGTTCAAGCGCTGAAGAAATCAAAGAAGCTGTAGGCTACGGTGTGATCAAAATGAACATCGATACTGATACCCAATGGGCTACTTGGGATGGTATCTTACAGTACTACAAAAAGAACGAAGGCTATTTACAAGGTCAGTTAGGTAACCCTGAGGGTGCTGATAAACCTAACAAAAAATACTATGACCCACGTGTATGGCTGCGTAAAGCACAAGATTCAATGGTTGTTCGTTTAGAGCAGGCATTTAAAGAATTAAACTGTATTGATGTTCTATAATTAATACTGATTTAATTTTTAATAAACCCCCGGTAAGGTGACTTATTGGGGGTTTTTTATTTGTTTAATCAAGTTGTTCACCTGAATGTGAGAGTAATTTTAAAAATAATGACTCACTTTGTGTGAGGGGTTTGCTGGCTTCAGTGATAGCACAAATTCGGTTATGAAAAACGGGAGAGTGTTCCACTTCTATAAGGGAATGGCGAAAATTAATTTGAGATGCGTAATTTTCAGGCAATATTCCGACATAGTGACCTGATGCAATAAAGGTTGCGACAGCTTCAAGCCCCGCAGCTTCAGGGCCTTTATTAAATTCACCTGAAGCTAGAATACTTTCTGTGAATGGGTGAGGGCGGTAGACTAATGCTAGATTGTGCTTATTTGGAGCGCTTTTAGCCGAAATATACAGCTTATGTTTTTCAATAAATAAAAATTGGTAATTAAAACGGCTATTTTCATGATATTGCCCCCTAATACCAATATGAATAGTTCTATCACTAAGTGCTCGGTTTAATTGGTTATGGTTGAGTATAATCAGCTCTAATTTAACGTTGGGAGCCGCTTGGGTGAATTGAGAAATGGTGGATGAAAGGTGGCAAAGTGGGTCAATCAAGATATGTTCGATAACACCAATCACAAGTGTCCCAGATAAAATTCCATGTAACTCATCTACTTCTGTCTTAATATTATCCAAAGCTGTCAAGGCCATGTTAGCTTTTTCAATCACTAACAAACCCGATTCTGTGAGTTTAAAGCCTGCAGGGCCTCTTTCACAGAGCTGTACTCCCAATTTATCTTCAATTTCACGGATGTGACGACTTATTGAGGCTTTAGACATACTGAGTTTTTTCTCTGCGATAGAAAAGCCCCCCGCCTCAGCAACGGAAATAAAAACCCGCAATGATTTTAAATCTTTTTCAGTTAATTTTTTATTATGCATATTTATACCTATTACGTGAAATCAATCACTAATTGTTAATTTAACTTACTTTCTATTGAGACACAAATAACATAATTGATATGTTTTTATTTTAATTTTTAAAATTATTTTTTATTTCAGAAAAGGTTTCATTTTATGAAACCATAGGATCAAAAATATCACTTTTATTCTTAGCAGATATGTATATCTTAAAGTTGTAGTTGTTAATAAATTATTACCAAAGTGGCGCCACAAAATAATAATTAATCCAAATATATATAAATACAAAAGGATTCTAATTTATGGTCACAGATGAAATGTTAACAATAAAACTGGATATGATTACATTTACAGCATTAGGGGCCTTATTATTAATTGCGAGCAATGTAATTATAAAAAAGTTTCCATTTTTTATGAAGTATTCGATTCCTAGCCCTGTTATTGGCGGGTTTATATTTTCCGTCATTATGTGGTTAGCATACCAATTTAATATTGTAGAACTAAGTTTTGATAATACATTATATGATTTATCTATGTATGTGTTTTTCGTCACTATCGGTTTGATGACGGGGGTTAAATTACTTGTTAGTGGCGGTAAGATATTATTATTGTATATGGTTATTTGTTGGGGGCTAGCGTTCGCCCAAAATGGTGTTAGCCTTGGCTTATCTTATGTTTTAGATATCGAACCATTAATTGCGATGATGGCGGGCCAAGCCTCCATGCAAGGTGGTCACGGTATGGCGGCTTCTTTGGCTCCTCTTATCGAATCTTTTGGTTACGACCAAGCACTGAATGTCGGACTCGCCGCTTCAACATTTGGGCTGATCGCCGGCTCAATATTAGGTGGGCCAGTAGGAAACTGGTTGATAAAAAGAAATAACTTAAAAATTGAAACCGATCATATTGATTTGGATGACTTAACTGAAAAGGAAAGTAAGGAAGATAAGGTCACGCCTCAGCAGTGTATCGTCACAGGGGCCGTTATTTTATCAATACTTGCTATTGGTATGCCAACAGCTAAATGGATCAGTGAAGCTACAGGGTTTACTATTCCAGGACATATTTTTAGTTTATTTGTTGGTGTTATTTTCCATTCATTTAATGAAAGAAAACCAATTATCAAAATATCGCGTAGTACAGTGGTATTAATTTCAACAATATCGTTAGAAATGTTTTTAGTTATGGCGATGATGAAATTAAAGCTTTGGGAACTTTACGAATTAGCATTGCCATTAACCATAATATTAATCACTCAGGTTATTGCAACAGTGCTCGTTGCTATATTTATTGTTTATCGTGCATTAGGGCGAAATTATGATGCTGCTGTCATGTCAGCAGGGTTTATTGGTCATGGGTTAGGTGCGACACCAAATGGGTTAGTCGTAATGGATGCAATTTGTAATAAATATGGGCTGTTTTCGCGAAAAGCCTTCATCATTATCCCTATTGCCGGAACGGTATTAACAGATATTGTCGGAGTTCCATTATTTGTCTTTTTAGCCAATACATTTGGCAGCTAATTAAGAAATAAAAATAAATTTAATAAGGATTATGTTCTATGAAAAAATTAACGACACCTCCTCATGTTGGTCATAAAACATTTTTATATTCAGAGCTTGTAACTGACTTGACCAATATTGAAGCGGATATTGCCATACTAGGGATGCCATTTAGCTCAGCTTACAGTGCCCATGCTTTTACCAATGATCAGTCGAGGGCTCCACAATATCTACGTGATATGAGTGATAGGATTGTGAGACACCCAGATCATTATGATTTTGATATTGACGGACCATTATTACAAGGGCAGGAAGACATCAAATTTGTCGACTGCGGTGATGTCATCCCTGACTTATCAAAACCATTGGGAGAGCATCACCAACGAGCAGCACAAGCTATTCGGCAATTATTAAGAGCAAATGCACTACCGATTGTTTTAGGTGGAGACCATGGAATTACCACGCCTATTTTGCAAGGTTTTGACGAGGTAGGCCCTGTTACTTTGGTTCATATTGATGCTCATTTAGATTGGCGCGAAGAGGTTAATGGGGTAGATACTGGCCTGTCGAGCCCTATTCGTCGCGCATCTGAAATGAAACATATTGGTGAAATATTCCAAATTGGTTTGCGTGCTCAAGGAAGTGGTCGTCCCGCAGATTACCAAGCTGCCAAAGACCATGGAGCCCATGTTATTCCTGCCTACGAATTGCATGAAGTGGGGATGCAGGCAATTTTAGACCGTATTCCAGATAACTCAAATTACTATATCAGTATTGATGCTGATGGTATCGACCCAAGCATTATGCCGGGGGTTGATGGCCCTGCACCGGGCGGAGTGACTTACTTACAAGCGCGTAGCTTAATTCACGGCTTAGTGAAAAAAGGCCGAGTTGTGGGGATGGATATCGTCGAAATCACCCCAGCTAAGGATATACCCTCGAAATTAACAGGGGTGACCGCGGGGCGTTTTGTCGTGAATTTAATTGGCGCATCGATTCGAGCAGGGTATTTTGATAAGAAATAACTCAACGAACTAATATCGTACTCATCATAAAGTGGGAGATATTTTCCCACTTTATTGACCGCCCGTCGGCGTCCCTTGATGAAACCTTAATTGCCATTGGTTTTTTGAGTTTTTCAGCCAAATAGATGAGCGATGGGTTAACTTTATTTTAATATTTTGTTGTCGCTCAAAACTGGTATAGGTCATTAGCAGCGTATTATCACTCAATAACGTGCAATGATAATCTTCTGAATAAATTGTTTTAGGCTGTTCATCAACAAGTACGGATAAAGTATTGGTCTTATTCGTCGTCCCCCCTGAGCGTCCAAATTCAAAAAAATCCTCATGTAGCACCTCACGAAGGAAATTAATATTCTGCCGGTTAGTTGAAAGATGTAGCTTTTTTTCTACATCAATTAATTTATTAAATAATGCATCCATAGCTAGCGCTCCCCTAATTGTTGAGCCAGTTTTTCGGCTAATTGATTAATTATATCGGAGGTATTAGTGTGAAAATGCATGGCGATTTCCATTTCTTGAGCAACAGGAAAACCTTCTTCTTCTGTTAAAACCCGATGTTGCGGGAGTTTCGCACGTAGAGGTAATAAACTAACGCCTAACCCATCAGCAATAGCGCTCTGGATACCAGCAAGGCTGGAACAGGTATAGGTAATGTGCCAAGGGCGTTGTTCACTATCCAATAGTTTAAACATATCATTGCGGTATAGGCCATTTTCAGGGAAAACCACCAGTGGCACGGAGTCAATATTTAACCGTTTTGCTTGGCTGCTGGTTAACCAACATAAAGGCTCTGGCCAGTGATAGTCGCTTTTAAACTCGCCTTTTTTTTGCTTAACAATGATCAAATCCAGTTCACCATGTTGGTAACGTTGGTGTAATTGGCGGCTTAATCCACTAGTGACTTCTAAGCGCACATTCGGGTTTGCCTGCATAAAAGCAGCTAAAGTGGGAGTGACTTGCCCTGATGCTAAATCTTCAGGGAAACCTAGCCGAATAGTTTGGATGACGGCATTACCTGTTATTTTCATAAAGAAAGTATCATTTAGGGCTAAAATATTTTTAGCGTAGCTAAGTAGGATCTCCCCTGTTTCTGTGAGTGTGAGTATTCGATGCCCACGTATAAATAAAGGGTGCTCCACAAGTGCCTCTAAACGTTGTATTTGTTGACTTAATGTTGACTGCGTCGAATTTAGGTGCTGTGAAGCAACAGTAAAATTCCCTGTTTCAGCAACCGTTACAAAGGTTTTTAATAATACAAAGTTGAGTAGTGGATTCATTTTTTTAATACCTATCATTAAGTTATTTAATTTTTAAATAGCATATTTTTTGAGTAGATTAAAGGGCTTATAGGAGATAAATCATGAAAATAACTTTTTTATCTATTAAGTGGTTGGTTTCTTTACTGGGTATTTTGACTATTTCTTTGATATTTATGGTGAAAGGGATGGCAAATCCACAACAGAGTCCACTTGTCGCACTTGCGGAGCAAGGCGACCTTCATCAGTTGCAATCTTTGGTCGAACAGGGGGCTGATATTGAACAGCGAGATCTGCGTCAGCGTACACCATTGATGGCAGCAACACATAAAAACCAAATTGCAGTTGCTCGTTACCTGATTGAACAAGGTGCAAATGTGAATGCACGGGATGCAATGCAAGATTCCCCTTATTTATATGCAGGTGCCCGCGGCTTGCAGGAGATTTTGTTATTAACCTTACAAAATGGGGCTGATTTAACGAGTACCAACCGTTATGGTGGTACGGCGCTGATCCCAGCGGCAGAGCGGGGGCATGTGCAGACAGTTAAGACGTTGATTGACGCTGGTGTGGATGTTAACCATGTTAATCGCCTAGGATGGACTGCACTAATTGAAGCTATTATTTTGGGTGATGGTAGTGATAAGTACGCGCAGATTGTGACACTATTGATTAACGGTGGCGCGGATGTCAATTTAGCGGATAGTACGGGTGCATCGCCGTTGACGCTGGCAAAAAGTAAAGGGTATCGTAACCTTATTGAAATTCTTGAAAAATCAGGAGCTAAATAATGTCAGATAGGCAATTTTTACAGCAAGCTATCACTTTAGCGGCAGAAAATGTACGGGCTGGTGGTCGCCCATTTGGTGCTGTCGTGGTGTGTGACGGGCAAGTGGTGGCGACTGGTGTGAACCAAATGCTTGAATTAAGTGACCCAACAGCACACGCTGAATTGATGGCTTTGCGACAAGCAGGGAAAACATTGAACCGCGTTAAACTGGAAGATTGTGTGGTCTATGCCAGTGGGCAACCTTGTCCTATGTGCCTTGCCGCTATGCGAATGGCAGGGGTTAGCCGGGTTGTGTACGCTTATTCAAACCAAGATGCAGAGCCCTTTGGGCTTTCAACAGAAGGGATTGCCAAGGCTTTGCGGGTTGAACCTGAACACCAATCCGGTTTGCGTTTTGAACAGTTGAAACCTGATAATGACGCTTGTTCTTCACTGTATCAGTTATGGTCGGAACAACAGAAATAATGGGTAAAACAGCCTCATCCTCTTTTGCCTTGATACTCACTATTGTGTTAGTGGGGGTCAATTTACGGCCATTCATGACCGGCCCAGGGCCCGTTATTGATAGTATTATGCAAACGACAGGGATGAGCTATCAAAGTATTTCTTTGCTCACTTTATTACCTATGTTGTTGATGGGCATTGGCGCATTAATTGTACCTATCTTAAATCAACAGTTAGGAGAACGGTTAGGGATTAGTGCAGCGATGTTATTGCTGCTCGTTGGCTCATTAGGGCGCTATTTTGTAGAGGATGGCACCTCTTTACTGTTCACGGCCTTTTTATGTGGTGTAGGGGCGGCGTACATTCAGTCGGTATTTCCGGGCCTTATCAAAGCTAACTTCCCACAAAAAATGGCGATGATGACAGGGCTGTATTCTGCAACCTTAATGGCTGGTGGTGCGATCGGGGCGCAATTAACGCCACTATTAGAAAATGCAACGGGGCATTGGCAAACGGCTTTAGCTTGGCTTGCATTCCCTGCGCTGTTGGCTTTGGTTGCTGTTTTTCTGAACATTCGTACGGCTCGTACGCCAAAAGCCGAGCAGGTTTCTTTATGGCGCTTTTTACGTAAACCCAGAGCTTGGTTGTTAATGGCTGGGTTTGGGCTTATCAACGCAGGCTATGGCACTGTGGTGACTTGGTTGGCGCCATTTTTCCAACAACAAGGGATCAGTGCTGCACAAAGCGGTTCTTTTGTTGCCATATTAACGGTGTTTCAAGCGTTATCTGCATTGATGATCCCTGTACTGGCTTCACATAATATTGATCGGCGATTTTGGCTAATGGTAACGCTTAGTAGCCAAGCAATTGGATTTTTAGGGTTAATGTTATTCGCGAATGCTTTCCCGTTGTTATGGGTTGCTTTGCTTGGCCTAGGGCTTGGTGGGTGTTTTGCACTGAGTATTATCACTGCATTAGACCATATATCGCACCCTGTTAGTGCTGGGGCTCTTACGTCTTTAATGCAAGCGGGGGGCTTTATTATTGCCGCATTTGGCCCGCTATGTGCAGCTTGGTTACACCAAGTCAGCCATAATTTTACATGGGTGTGGGCAATGCATATTGCATTTGTATTAGTGACATTGTTGCTTTATTTACGTTTAAACCCTAAAAATTACAGTAAGATTTTTGCATTGAAACCATAAAAAGGACTTTTATTTGTCCTCTATTTTTTGTTTTTCCGTTTGGATTTTTGTTTTTTGGTTTCTTTTTCAATTTTATTTTCAATGGAATTAAAATAGATCTCCAAATAATGTCGGTTACTTAAAAATGAAATTAGGCAACTGGCAACAATAATGACCCAGATAAGTTGTAACTTGATTGAGTCTTCAATACTGAAAAGCAGTAATAGTGGGATCATCACAATCATGCTAATAAAAACTGAGCAAAATAAAGCCCCTGAAATATAGAGTGAGAGTTTTTTTAACCCGAGTATATTTAGTACGACAAGGGTGGCAATAGATAAAAACAATGTGCCGAACGTGGCAAACATAATGACTAACCCAGCTTCTTGCTCAAGAAGCCAATCAGTAAAACCAAACCAAGAAAAAGGAATGCTGATCATTGTGAAGGCTCCTGTTTACCGTATAGCAGAGGAATAGCTTTAAAGCGAAATAACGCTGCAAAAATTAGGTTTGGAAAGATGTGAATATCGGTATTGTAGAGTGTGACCGTTTGGTTGAAAAATTCACGTCTGTCAGCAATTTGCTCTTCAATATGCTTTGCTTGTGTTTGTAATTCCAATAGTACCGCCTTACTGATAAGCGCGGGATAGTTTTCTGCGATAGCAATTAATGGCTTTATTTTTGGCGATAGTTGGTTTGCAGTATCAATTTTGATTTCAATGGCCGTATTGGATAAATAGCGCTGTCGGCTTTCAACTATTTCATTAATAAGCTGTTTTTCATACGCGATAGCTTTATCTGCCACTTGAGTCAGCGCTGGTATTAACTCAATTTGTTTCATTAATAGCACATCAATATTGGCAAATGCTTTGAGGCAATTATTTTTCAAAAAGACAATATTGTTATAAATATTAATTAGATAGCGAATGATTATATAGCCAATGATAACAATAATAATGAAGAAAATAAGCGTTTCCATGCTAGTTATCACCGAATAATGATATTTTGTCAAAATACAGATTTAATTGCCCATTACGGTAATTTATCGGGGTAACCAAAATAACCCCAATCAATAACAGTGCAATAATGGCGGTAATGGATAAATTCCGACGTAACGGCCCGGTTTTATTCCAACGTACAACATAGTCAGCCGGAGAAACACCTAATAGCATATGAGGAGCTTTGCGGATAATAACGGGCTCACCTTTTTCATTCGCGTCAGCGGTGCCAATCAGTAAATAACGGGTTTTTGGTTCAAGCAAATATTCAGTATAACGACGGTTGCCTTGCTCAATATCCATATGCGCTTGTAGCCCTGGATAAACAAAGTAATCGGGGTCACATTCTACCTTTACTGACCCTGTATCATCGGTCAGGATAAAACTCTCCATACGGCTTTTACTATTTTGTAATGTATAACTTTTTTTACCATCTTTATCTTTCGATATGGAATACTCAAAATAAAAGGAGCCATAGCAGGTTTTATTACCTAACTGGCTTTTAATTTCAGTACCTGTGGTTATTTCACCTTCAACTTCGACAAGCCCCATAGCTATTGAGCGTATTTTGGATGTCGCGAGGTTTTTTTGAAATTTTAAGAAGCGCTTGGTTGGTGTATTTTCAATAAACTTAAATACGAAGGCTAAGACAAATGCGATGAAAAACACTCGCATGTCGATAAAAAAGCCTACAAATAAGCAACTTGCTAGTAAAGTCCCCACGAGTACTTTAAGAAAAGCGCTAAACTTTGATGAACCTTCATTTTGTAATCGCTGATACCGCTGAAAGCCGGCTTTACTGGCTTTGACGATATGACGAATAATAAAAAAGGAAATGGTCAATATCACAATATAATAAATGATACTGCCGTAATCCCCTTGAGTAGGTGATAGCGAGTACCACATACCGCAGGCAATGCTGATAAAAGGGATGATCCCCCAATTTACTCTTTTATTTATCAAAAACTTATTATCGATAAATAAAATTAAAGCACCAATCGCTGCCCCGAGTAAAAAATACATATTCACAGACTAATACCCTTTACGTTGATATTATTTAAACTGGATACCATGATATTTTTTATCATCTTCAGAAATATCAAGTAATGGTAATTGTGTAAAACGAAAGGCATTAGCAATCAGGTTGTCAGGGAACATTTGTATTGCAGTATTATACTCTGTTGTTGCATCGTTAAAACTTTCACGGCGTTGGGCTATTTTATTTTCAACATCGCTTAGGGCTAATTGTAATTGTGTGAATTGCTCACCAGAAATGAGGGTAGGGTAATTTTCTGCGATAGCTATAAGGTTACCCAGTGCGCGGTTCATTTCATTTGAAGCGGTGATCTTGTCCGCCATATTTTGGGCACTAAAGTAGCTTTGGCGTGCGTCACTTAATGAGATAAAAAGGCTTTTTTCATGTTCCATTGCTTTTTCTGTAATAGTGACCAGTTGTGGAATTTGATCGGCACGCTGCTTTAAAACCACGTCGATATTAGCAAATTGGTTATTCACTTGGTTACGCGCATTGATTAAGCGGTTATAAATAGATATCCCCCAGCCAACAGCCAATAATAATAAAACAGCTACAACGATAAGAGTGATGGTCATATTAATGCCTTTTAGTCAGCGGTTTTTATTTAATTTGATTTTAGCTAAACGTATAAGAGTCTTATTAATTATGCAATCAGAAAAGAGTGAAAGGGAATGTAATATAAAAAGAAAAGGAATATCGTAAAGTGTTTCTGTAACAGTTTAGTATATATAACAAAATAGCCTCTTAAATTAGAGGCTATTTCAGTCAGATATACTCGTTATATTTCAAGTTGTATCGCTACTTACGCTGTTGGTTCAAGTATTTGGTGCATAACAGGGTGGAACTTGCGTTTAAAGTAAACCAGACCATGCCCTGTGTCATTGACAATGATTTGTTTCATTTCAACCATATACACTGAGTGAGTACCAATATCTTGGACTTGCGTAATTTCACCTTCGAGGTTGGCAAGGGCATTTTTCAGTAAAGGTTGTTGTAAAATACCGTTGTCCCACACATTCCAACTAAAACGCTCTTCCATGGTTGAACCTTTCATACCTGCGAAGTGGCAGGCGAGTTCTTCTTGATCATGGCTTAGTACGTTTACACACAGGCGGCCATTCTTTTGAAATACCGCATTCATGGCGCTATTGCGGTTGACACATACCATCAAAGTTGGTGGCGTATCTGTAACTGAACAGACTGCGGTTGCGGTGATCCCACAGCGACCTTCAGTACCATCCGTGGTGACTATGTTAACTGCTGCACCAAGACTTGCCATCGCATCTCTGAAACGCAGGCGATGTTCATTTTCTAAAGACATTTTGACCTCCTGCTGCCGATTATTTTAGCAGCGAATCTAACTGATTAATATCATTGTTGTTATGCAGGTGTGGACGTTTCCATCCGTGCTGATCGTAATCGGATAAACAACGATCAACCATATCTGTCATGGCTTTCATATTGCCAGAACCGTATGAATGACGCAGACATTGCAGGCGAATTTCATCTTGGCTACCTGCATAGTTAATTTCATACAGCTCATGACGGCCACCAAATTCACTGCCGATTGCATCCCACATAAGTTTTAAGATCTTAATACGTTCAACATGATCCATACCGTTGGAGCCACGAACATATTTTGCTAAATACTTATCAATCTCTGGGTTATTCATGTCACGAACGCTAGATGGTAGATAAATCAGGCCGCTGGTGACGTTACTTTCTATTATATTTTTGATTTTGGTGTAGGCCATTGGTGCCATAACACGATACGTTTGAATTGCTTGAGTATCAGGTAAGAATGCACCGCCTTCCCAAGCTTTTGCTTCAGAGGTCATTGCATCAGTTAATGACCAGAACAAATTGCGCCATGCAACCACTTCACCTAAGTCTGCTTGTACACCACGGAAGTCGATAACACCAGTACACTCCAAGCTTTTTTGCAGAAGACCGGTGATGAAATCGAGTTTCACCGCTAAACGTACACAAGCTTGTAACGGGAACAGGCGAGCGAAACCACCTTGTACTGCCCAGTTACGAGCGCGATCAAAGTCGCGGTAGATCAACACGTTTTCCCATGGAATTAACACATGATCCATCACGAGGATTGCGTCATTTTCATCGAAACGGCTTGATAATGGGTAATCAAATGGTGCGCCAGTAGCTCCTGCGACTAATTCATAAGATGCACGTGAAATCAGTTTCACGCCATCAGCATCCATAGGGGCGACAAACATCAGTGCGAAATCAGGGTTGTCACCCATGACTTGCGCAGAGCCAAAACCAATAAAATTGTAGTGCGTTAACGCAGAGTTAGTTGCAACGACTTTTGCACCGCTGACGATAATACCTGCATCAGTTTCTTTTTCTAGTTTTATATAAACATCTTTTACTTCATCTGCGGGTTTATGGCGGTCGATAGGTGGGTTAACAATAGCATGGTTAAAGTAAAGCCCACTTTCTTGAATGCGTTTATACCAGTTACGGGCGTTATCAGCAAATTGGCCGTAATATTCTGGGTTAGCACCTAAACAACTGGCGAATGCCGCCTTATAGTCTGGAGTGCGTCCCATCCATCCATAGCTCTGGCGTGACCAATCTGCGATTGCATCGCGCTGTTGGCGCAATTCATCTGCACTTGTGGCGAAACGAAAGAACTTATGTGTGTATCCCCCATTACCGGTGTCGGTGTTCCAGCAAAGTTGGTCATGAGTCGTTTTATCATGAAGCGCATCATATAATTGTCCTATAGAAGCGGCGGAGTTACGAAAAGCAGGGTGAGTGGTGACATCTTTCACACGCTCGCCATAAATATAGATTTCACGGCCATCTTGTAGGCTTTTTAGATATTCCTGGCTATTAAAAGGGCGTTTAGCATCTGAACGAAAATCTTCTGGTTTCATGTCTACCTCGTTATCTCACAATGAGGGCTTGCAATGATAGGGGTACAAAGGTTGCAAGCTAAATTATGTTAATTTTATGTTTCTTTTGTGTTTATTAATTGAATCGCTTTCTGAGTAAGTTTTAAAGAGACTTTTTAAAGGTTAACGGGTACTTTTCGTTGGAAATGGTTTTTTATGAAAGAATTGTGATCACTTCGATGTTTTGATGTTAATGTAATTATTAGATTAAACATAAAAACAATATATATCAATTAATTATACTTTATTTATATATTAATATATATTTGTTGTTTTGGTTTTTGGTGGTTATTTTTTAATCTTGACATTCACTTTTTGTTAATCAGTTTGACATTGTTGATAATGTTGAAACAAAATCAATAAAACATCAAAATGTTTTTAAAATGTAAAATAAAAGTGTGGTGGTGGGAAAAGATAGGCTATCAGGAAGCATGAAAATGTATTGCATTCTTAATATGCAATACATGTGTTATTTTTGTGATAAAACTACCCGTACTAGTGGATATTTTGTTCGCGCCATAAACTTGGGGAACAACCCACTAATCGGTTAAAAAAGCGGGCAAAATAAGCGGGGTCTTTAAAACCAAGCTGGTAGGCAATTTCAGAGACTGGGCTATCAGAAAATAGCAGCATACGTTTTGCTTCCCTTAATATCCTATCAAAAATGAGCCGTTTAGGCGGCCTATTCGCGAAACGGCGGCACATATCTTTCAATCGAGATTCAGTGACCCCGAGTTTTTTTGCATACTCAGGTACTGCTAGGTGCTCATGATAATGTAAGTCAATGAGTTGATTAAAGCGTTGGAATAAACGATGCTCCCCTCGAACACCTGTGGTCGGGTGCTCATCAAGAGGGATTGACCTTAGTAGAAAAGCAAAAAAAGCCTGTGCTAAAGAGGATAAAACCTGATCTTTCCCTACAGCGTTATTTGCCGATTCACGAGCCATTAGCGCCCAATAATGATTGAAGGTGTCAATATCTTCGGGTTTGTCTGCAACAGATAAACAAATTGCTGGAATATTGACTAAGTCAGGGTTAGCAGGGTAAAGCGAACCCAATAGTGGGCTAATTAAATCTTGCCGTACAGTTAGTACGTGGCCATCAGTGTCTTCTTGGGTAAAGAAGGCATGGGCGACAGATGGGGGCGTTAGAATAAATAAAGGTGCCTGAACCGAATAACGAGATTCATCAAGTTGTAGGGTGATATGACCAGTAACCAAATAGTGTAATTGGAAAAAACCGTCATGGCGATGGGCTTGCATATCACGGCCAAAGAAAGCCGCCATGTTACCAAAGGTTTGGTAGTGAACGTCATCGTTACCTTGGGTTTCGTCGTAGTCTGTACTGATGTCGATATTCGTAATTAAAGTTGAGTTACCCTTCATTCTTCGGCTCGCAGCGTTGTTGGCCTCACAAGCCAACCCTAGTCACATACCGCAGTATGTTCTTAAGGGTTAACTTGCTTGCCGCCTAGCTGCAAACCAAATTATTTTGGGTAACACCCTTTAATAATTATTTGCAGCATAAATTATTAAAACATTCAAAACCTTCAAATCATTCAAACCATCAAAATATTAAGGTGTTGCTCTTGGTCTTGAGTTCTTCATTGGGATAGCGATAACTAATAGTGCACCGACGACCAGCAAACCTGCCACAAAATAGAGGCCTGAATTAAAGCTACCTGTTTGGTCTTTTAGCCAACCTATCAATAGTGGACTGACGGCTGAGCCTATATTACCCGTTGCATTGATAACCGCAATACCGATAGCTCGAGCACGTAAACTAATGGATTGATCAGGGGTCGTCCAGAATACGGCCATGGCAGTGAAAGAACCTGTCGAGGCCATGATAATCCCAATCAATTGGATAATTGGGTGACTCGTCATGGCAGCAAGTACCCAGCCTGCGGCGGCGAATAAATACGGTAAGGCAGTATGCATTTTCCGTTCTTGCAAACGGTCTGACCGCCGACTCCAGTAGATCATCCCTAAGATGGTACAAAATTGTGGGATTGCAGTTAACAGGCCGATCATGGCATTACTACTGCCTTCATTGAAGCTTTGCATGATCTGAGGTGTCCAGATGTTAATTGCGCTTAATGTATTGGTTAAACAGAAATAAGCGACGGTATACATCAAGACAACAGGGGTGAATATTTCTTTCCATAAACTGGTATTTTGCATTGCTGTATGGCTTTTTGAGCCATGGGGTTGCACTAATTCCAGTTGGTCTTGGTCCATCATTTCTTGAAGCGTGTCTTTATCTTCTTGGGTCAGCCATTTGGCTTTTTTCGGAGAATCATCCAGATAGAACCAAACGAGTACCCCAAGGATCACTGATGGGAAACCTTCTAGTAGGAACAACCACTGCCAGCCTTTTAAGTTTAAAACGCCATCTAAACCAAGGATATAGCCAGATGCGAGTGAACCAAATGCCATGGTAACTGGCATGGCTATCATAAATAAGGCATTAGCACGAGCGCGGAAATAAGCGGGGAACCAGTAGGTTAAATACACTAAAATGCCCGGTAGGAAACCTGCTTCTGCTATCCCAACTAACATCCGTAAGATGTATAAACTGGTTGGCCCGGTCGCAAACATGGTTGCGGTTGAGGCAATTCCCCAAAGCACCATGATGGTGGCTATCCAACGGCGAGCCCCCACAATACTGAGCATGATATTGCTTGGAATACCAAAAATAACATAAGTGACATAAAATAAGGTTGCCGCTAAGCCAAACATGGTGGAAGTGAGGCCGATATCTTTTCCCATAGTTAGGCCGGCAAAGCCGATATTAATCCGGTCTAAGAATGAAAACACAAATAGTACGAATAAGAATACTATCAGCCGTTTGAATAGTTTATTAATTACCCGTTGCTGTGGCTCAGTTAAATTTTTATGTTGCTCAGCAGGGTTAGTGCTTGCAAGTTGTTGATTACTCATATTGTAGGGCCCTCAATTCTTTCTTTTGAAGATTTTATAGGTACAAGGGACTAGTAGGCAGTCATGGTGCTGTCTGCCCTATATTGTGATATTGCTTTTTTATTTAGCTAAATAGGGTAATTGTCTGTAGGGTTAAAATTGACCTATTTAGCGATATTTATTGTTAATAAACGCTTGGTGTACTTGGAGTGACCTCTGAGACGGTTTTGCCAAATTTAGCTGCCAGCGCTTCAGCGGTACGAGCAAGTAATGTGGTATCCACACCTACTGCCACAAACAGGGCACCGAGTTTCAGGTAGTGTTCGGCAACGTCTGGTGCCGCCATTAAGATCCCAGGGGCGATACCGGCTTCACGAATTTGTACAATAGCTTTTTCTATTGCGGCTTTAACTTCTGGGTGATTAGGGTTACCAGAAAAACCCATATCGGCACTGAGATCTGCTGGGCCAATAAATACGCCATCCACTCCTTCAACGTTTAAAATTTCAGGCAGGTTATTCATTGCTTCACGAGTTTCTACTTGCACGATTACGCACATTTCATCATTTGCACGAGTTAAATAATCGGGGATACGGTTCCAGCGTGACGCACGCGCTAATGCACTACCAACACCGCGTATTCCCGCTGGTGGATAGCGAGTCGCACGGACGGCTTGTTTTGCTTGTTCAGCATTTTGCACCATAGGTAATAAAAGTGTCTGAGCACCAATATCCAGCAATTGTTTGATGATCACCGGGTCATTCCACGGTGGGCGGACGACTGGCTGTGATGGATAAGGGGCTATTGCTTGTAATTGAGATAATATAGTTTGTACATTATTCGGTGCATGTTCACCGTCAATCAATAGCCAATCGAAGCCAGCACCAGCAACAAGTTCAGCACTGTATGGGCTACATAACCCAAGCCATAACCCAATTTGCGGTTGACCACTTTTTAAGGCTTTTTTAAATTTATTTTCTAACAGATCCATAGTATTTCCTTATACAAAACGGCAGCTAATAGAACCCATATTGCCGTAGTCGACGTGGAACACATCGCCTTTACGTGCAGGAACAGGTCGGGTAAATGAACCACCAAGAATGATTTGGCCCGGTTCAAGTTGGACATTATGCGGCGCTAATTTATTGGCTAACCAAGCAACACCGTTAGCGGGATGATTGAGAACTGCGGCAGCGACACCAGACTCTTCAATCACGCCATTGCGATATAACAGTGCGCTAATCCAACGCATATCTAAGTCGCGTGGTTTGATAGGTCTGCCGCCTAAAATTACTGCACCATTAGCCGCATTATCCGAAATTGTGTCGAATACTTTACGGGGACGGCTAGTGTCTGGGTCTATGTTATGGCAACGTGCGTCAATTAGCTCAAGAGCAGGGATCACATAATCAGTTGCGTTATAGACATCAAAGATGGTGCAGTTGGGGCCGCGTAAGGGTTTTGCGAGAACAAAAGCAAGCTCTACTTCAATACGAGGGACAATAAAGCGGTCAGTGGGAATATCACAACCGTCATCAAAAAACATATCGTCAAGTAGCGCGCCATAATCAGGTTCATCTATTTGTGAGCTTGCTTGCATTGCTTTGGAGGTTAGCCCAATTTTATGGCCTTTGAGTATACGTCCTTCAGCAATTTTCAAACCAACCCATTCTTTTTGGATGGCATAAGCATCGTCAATCGTCATCTCTGGGTGAACCAACGAAATCTGGCGGATCTGCTCACGTGATTTTTCAGCCTGATTAAGGCGTTGGGCTATTTGCAATATGACATCTTTTTGTAACATCTTATTCTCCTTTTGCACCTCAGCTCGTCATACTTCGAGCTATAACTGCGTTAGCTTCACGATAGGCTTGCGCCTATCCCCTAGTCACACGGGTATGCTCCTAAGGGATTAGTCTCATTTGCCGCCTTGTTCTAACTCGAATTATTTAGAGCTAAGGTTTTAAAAGCGAATACCGCCAGCTAATGTGTCTTTCTAATTAGAAAGACCACCGAAACAGAGGTATTTCACTTCCAGATAATCTTCAATTCCGTAGCGTGAGCCTTCACGCCCCAGACCAGACTGCTTAATGCCACCAAATGGGGCCACTTCATTTGAAATAATGCCTTCATTAATACCGACCATTCCGCTTTCTAAAGCCTCAGCAACACGGTAGATTCGACCGATATCTTTTGAATAGAAATAGGATGCCAAGCCGAACTCAGTGTCATTCGCTAGTGCAATGGCTTCTTGCTCATCACGGAATTTGAATAAAGGCGCGAGTGGACCGAATGTTTCCTCTTTAGCGACTTTCATGGATTCGGTTACACCGGTGATCACTGTAGGTTCAAAGAACAAACCACCCAACGACGCTGGTTTACCACCTGCAATCACTTTCGCACCATGAGAAACAGCATCAGCAATGTGCTCTGTCACTTTATCGACAGCGGCTTGGTTAATCAGCGGGCCTTGCTGTGAATCTGCTTGGGTTGATGGGCCAATTTTTAGTTCATTTACAGCTTTTGCTAAGCGAGCGGCGAATTCATCATAGACACCTTCTTGAACTAAGATGCGGTTAGCGCATACACAGGTTTGCCCGCTGTTACGGAATTTTGCGGCTAAAGCCCCTTGTACTGCTGCGTCTAAATCCGCATCATCAAAGACAATAAATGGCGCATTACCACCTAACTCAAGGGACATTTTTTTCACAGTATTAGCGCATTGTTCCATCAGTAATTTGCCAACACGGGTAGAACCTGTGAAAGTCAATTTACGGACAATAGGGCTGGAGGTCATTACCCCGCCAATGGCTTGGGCATCTGTGCCTGGGACGATGTTAAATACGCCAGCAGGGATACCTGCTTGTTCACCTAATGCCGCGAGTGCAAGCGCGGAGAGTGGTGTTTCTGCGGCGGGTTTTAGTACCATAGTACAACCGGCTGCTAGAGCTGGACCGACTTTGCGGGTGATCATCGCATTAGGGAAGTTCCAAGGCGTAATTGCCGCAACCACACCGACAGGTTGTTTTATTGTTACAAGGCGGCGACCTGGGAGTGGTGACGGAATAGTTTCACCGTAAATGCGTTTACCTTCTTCAGCAAACCATTCAATAAAACTGGCTCCGTAGGCAATTTCTCCCATCGATTCGGTTATCGACTTGCCTTGTTCTGCACTGAGCAATTGCGCTAATTCTGTTTGGTTTTCCATCATCAAATGGAACCATTTATTTAAAATCTGGCTACGTTCTTTCGCAGTTTTAGCTCTCCATGCTGGGAGGGCTTTTTCAGCGGCTTCAATAGCTTGCTGGGTTTCTAACGCCCCTACATTACTCACTTTGGCGATAACGTGGTTATTCGCAGGGTTTGTCACTTCAAACACGTTGTTGTTTTGTGCGTCAACCCATTGACCGTTGATATAAGCCTGTTGGCGGAATAATGTAGAATTGGTATTTATGCTCATTTTTCGTTTTTCTCCGAAGACACTGATTGCACCTGTGAGTGGGGATTTTTAGCCGATAAATATTGGCTTGTGAAACTTAACCCAGCACAGATAGCCATAACGAGTGTCATAGCAAATGGGGATTCATCCTGTAATACAGAAACTGCAACACTAGCCAGAGCAGCCAATGCAAATTGAATTGAAATTGCGAGTGCACTGGCGCTACCTGCAATTTTTCCGCGATGTTGCAGTAACAGTGACAAACTGTTAGTGCCGATAGCATTTACCATCGATAGGAACAGTACCACCAGAATAACAATTATGGAGAGGCTTTGTTGATAAAAAAGTAACAACAATAAGCCAAACGCAAGTTGAAAACCGCTTTGCATGGTCAATATACGCGTCAAACTATAGGTTTTTAGCAACTTAACATTGAGTAACAGCATGACAATCATCCCCAAGATGTTGCAGCCGAATAACAGGCCATAATGCTGTTCAGAAACACCAAAATAGCTGATGTAAACAAATGGTGAGCCACTAATAAAGGCGAACATCCCTGCGAAAGAGAACGCCATGGTACCGATAATACTCAGTGCTTCTTTGTCGCTGAGCACCTGAGCGTAGTTTTTAAAAGCAACGCAAATAATATTCTCAGTGCCCCGCTGGTGGCGTAATGTTTCAGGGAGCAAGAAAAAAATTGCCGCCACGGAAGATAGGCCAATCAGCGCCAACAAATAAAAAATAGCTTGCCACTGAAAGTGGATAAGTAGAAAACCACCTAGTAATGGGGCAAGTAATGGAGCAATCATGGTGACGAGTGTCATTAATGACAACACTTTAGGTAATTCATTTGCGGGATACACATCCCTAGCAATTGCCCTCGCCATCACGATTGCAGCACCGCTGCCAAAAGCTTGTAGCGCCCTGAAAATAATTAACGTATTGGCATCAGAGGCTTGAGCACATAATAAGCTTGCTACGGTAAAGATTGCCAAGCCACTTAACAACATTTTACGGCGGCCCAGCAAATCGCTCAGTGGCCCGTAAAACAGCATCCCGACACAAAAGCCAGCAAAAAAAGCGCCTAGTGTGTACTGCATTTGCCCCTGAGAGGCTTGAAGAGCAACCCCCATCTGAGGTAGGGCAGGAAGATACATATCGATAGACAATGGGCCGAATGCCACTAATGACCCCAATAATGGGATTAGGTAGTGCGGTATGTGTTTATCGAAACTTTTAACCATCTTGCCCTCTCAATACAACGATTAGTTACTGCCTAAACCCTCACCCTTTAAATAGGGCGTGCACATTGTTTTGTTTGTAATTTAATACAGGGTCTAGCTCTTCCATGGTGAAAGATAGTGCTAAGTAGCGTTTTGCCATTAAATCAGCAAAATGGTTTTTGATGAGGTCGAAAATCATTTCCCCTGTTTTTTGCTTATCTTCAAGGGAACGACCAGCACCAATTTTTAACGTCATATGGACAAACGCATAGTCGTGCTTACCATCGGCCATCTGCCAAGTATCTAGCCAAATAGCGCGACTACGAATTCCAGCTAGTGGGAAAATCCCCGTCTCAGCAAGGGCATCATTCACTTTAGCGAATAACGCTAGGAGCTCGGCTTCATCACGAATGTTTTCTGTGCATTCTGCATAAAAATGAGGCATAACAATTCCTTATACAGTAGCGGTTTGTTTTTCAGTAATATAACTTGGAAGAGGGAATACGGCGTTAATTTGCCCTGTCCCCGAGCTGGCGAATAAATCCGTTAACACTTCCACTTTTTCCGCGTATTTATCCCAACCCAGCATGCCTAATAGCATTACCGTATCGTGCATATGCCCTTCACCATAGCAATAATCAGCATATTCAGGCAGCATTTTGCAAAACTCTTGGAAACGACCTTCACGCCATAGTTTCACAACACGTTTGTCCATTTGCTCATCAAATTCGCGGGTGTAACTATTCATACCATCTTCGGCTTTTTGGTCATCAATAAAACGGTGTGATAAAGAACCACTAGCCAATACAGCCACGGTGCCATCGTATTTTTCGATCGCGGTCAGTACGGCTTCGCCTAATTTCCGGCTGTCTTCAAAGCTGTGAGAAGTACAGAATGCGGAGATAGAAATCACTTTAAAGTGGCGGTCGCTATTCATATAGCGCATAGGAACTAAAGTCGCATATTCGAGAGTTAAGCTTGGAATTTCATGAGCTTGAGCTCGAACACCTAATTTGCGCGCTTCTTCGCCGATCATTTGGCCTAGGACTGAGTTTCCATCATATTCATATTCCATATCACGAATAAAATGAGGGAGTTCATTACTGGTATATATACCTTTAAAATGATCGGCGCAGTTGATGTGGTAAGCACTATTGACCAGCCAGTGCGTGTCAAAAACAATGATGGTATCAACGCCTAATTCGCGACAACGACGGCTAATTTCTTTATGACCATCGATAGCGGCTTGGCGGCATCCATGATTTTTACCCGGTAGTTCTGATAGGTACATGGATGGGACGTGTGTTATTTTTGCGGCGAGTGCCAACTTACCCATTTCCTTCCTCCTTCGCTTATCCGTCATACTTCGCGCCGTAGCGTTGTTGGCTTCATAAAGTTACCCTAGTCACATACTTCAGTATGCTCCTAGGGATAACTTCACTTGCCGCCTAGCTACAATACGAATTATTTAGGATAAGTAGCCAAATTAATTATCATTGATTCAAAATTACTTAGAATAAAGAATGGTGTAGCTTGCTACTGAATAATTTTGCTTTTTATTACACACCCCAGCGAGGGATGTTATGGTCTCCGTAGGAGATACAGACGTTCTTCATTTCCGCGAAGACTTCGAAGCTATACTCGCCACCTTCACGGCCAACACCGGATGCTTTAACACCACCAAATGGCTGACGTAGGTCACGTACGTTTTGGGTATTAACAAACACCATACCGGCTTCGATATTACGAGATAAACGTAAGATTTTGCTCACATCTTGTGTCCAAATATAGGAAGCTAAACCGTATTCGATATCATTTGCCATGCGTAAACCGTCTTCTTCTGACTTAAACGGAATTAAGCAAGCAACTGGACCAAAAATTTCTTCCTGTGCGACACGCATGCTGTTATCAACATCGGCCAGAACAGTTGGGCGTAAGAAGTTACCGTTTCTTAGGTGTGCAGGTAAGTCAGTTGGTTTATCTGGGCCACCAGCTAATAGGGTTGCACCTTCTTCCATACCTAAGCGAATGTAACCAGATACTTTGTTCCAATGTTGTTCGCTGATTAATGCACCGACTTGTGTTTTTGGATCGTTCGGGTCGCCGACGATGAGGCGGTTTGCACGTTCAGCAAAGCGTTTTACAAACTCAGGGTAAATGCTTTCTTGAATGAAGATCCGAGAACCTGCGGTACAACGTTCGCCATTTATTGAGAAAATAGTGAACAGTGCGGCATCTAATGCGCGTTCAATGTCTGCATCTTCAAAAATCAGAACCGGGGATTTTCCGCCTAATTCCATTGAGTATTTTTTCAAGCCTGCATTTTGCATGATGGTGCGGCCAGTGGCGGTACCCCCTGTGAAGGAAACCGCGCGTACATCATGGTGTTTAACTAACGCGTCACCGGCAGTACTACCGTAACCTTGAACCACGTTAAGAACACCCGCAGGGATACCTGCTTCAAGTGCCAGCTCCCCAAGGCGGTTAGCGGACAATGGTGATAATTCAGACATTTTCAACACAGCGGTATTACCCAGCGCTAAACAAGGGGCTGTTTTCCATGTTGCCGTCATAAATGGGACGTTCCATGGGGAAATCAGTGCGCAAACACCAACAGGTTGAACTAAGGTATAGTTCATCATTTTGTCGTCAACTGGGTAGGTACGACCATTCATTTGCTGGCAAATTTCGGCAAAGAATTCAAAGTTATGTGAGGCACGAGGGATCAACACATTTTTAGTTTGATGAATAGGTAAACCAGTATCTTGGGTTTCCATTTCCGCTATTTGAGGGACGTTTTCATCAATGAGTTCACCAAGGCGACGCATTAAGCGAGCGCGCTCTTTCATCGGGGTATTGGCCCATTTAGGAAAGGCATCTTTTGCAGCAGCAACGGCTTGGTTGATTTCATCTTGCCCACCAGCCGCGACTTCAGCCAATACTTCGCCAGTTGCTGGGTTGGTGGTTTGAAAATAGTCTTTGCTAGCAACGTTTTTTCCGTTGATCCAATGGTTAATCTTAGTCATTACACTCGTTCCTCATATTCTTTTTCGCTGATAATGGTATTGACTAGTCTGCCAACACCTTCAACTTCAACAATGACTTCGTCGCCCGGTACCACATCAGACAGCCCTTTTGGTGTCCCTGTGGCAATCATGTCCCCCGGTTGCAGTGTCATAAAGTCACTGAGGTAAGCAATTAAAAATGGAATATCGAAAATTAGGTCAGCAGTTGTCCCTTTTTGGCGAAGTTCACCATTAACATAGGTATATAAAGCTAGGTTATGAGGGTCTTTAACTGCGCTTTTATCGACAATCCAAGGACCAATTGGTGTTAAGGTATCGCGGCTTTTAACACGTAAATTTGGACGATAATAGTTTTCAAGATAGTCGCGGATCGCATAGTCATTACACACGGTGTAACCTGCGACATAATCCATCGCGTCTTCTTTCGATACTTTATGGGCAGCTTTACCAATTACGACCACTAATTCAGACTCATAATGCATATATTCAACATTATCTGGACGGACTGAGACTTGGCGGTGGCCCGTTAAGCTATTTTCAGCTTTAATAAAAATTAGCGGCTCTTCAGGTGGCTTAAACTCTAATTCTGTTGCGTGATCCGCATAATTCAAGCCTAGGGCAAATAAAGTCCCTTGTGCAGGAGGTAACCACACGATATCGGAAGAATCACCAGCAATAACATCCCCGTTTGGTAAGGTTATTTCTTCGTTGTCGCCAACAGTGACGGAATATTCAGTGCCTTTAAACAGAACTTTTGCGCGTTTAGTGATAGTAGACATTATTTTCCTCCTGCTGCCACAACGGTGTTTTTCAGGCTAGGGAAGCCTTCTGCTAGGATGACCACTTCGTCACCCGGTTTGATAGTGACACGTTGTTGTGGCGTGCCTATTAGGATCACGTCCCCTTGTTTTAGGGTGGCAAAGTCGCTTAGTGCTGCCACTAACTCGCTAGCATCGCGGATCAGATCTTTTGTTGACCAACGATCCACTTCCTTACCATTTACTTGAGTGATGATATCGATAGGAGCATTTAGCGAAGTTGTCGCCATTTCACCTATTGGGCAAAAGGTGTCGCGACACTTAGCTTTAATGGCAGGACGATAGAAGGTGTCTTCTGGCAAGCTCACTTCGTTTGCTAGTGCAAACCCTGCAATAAACTGATGTGCATCGGTTTTACTCACTTTACGTGCTTCTTTACCAATGACTAGCGCTAGCGTTGCACCACTTTGAACTTCTTCTCCAATAGGATGGATGATTGGCTCACCTGAGTTAATACGCGTATTACGCGGCTTAATAAACCACACTGGTGTTTTAGGTGGGGTTTTATAAGGGGCTTGCTGGAATGCCTCTAGCCAGTGATTAAGCTGGCTTTGGTGGTTGAGGGCAACGGCAAAAACAGTGCCTTTCATTGACAACTCCTTATGAAAAGAATTTAACTTTCGAGTAATTATTAATATATTAATAAAGTATAATTTTAAAATTAGCAATAGGTTTATGGAAATGTTAATTTTAATTGTGATCGTATTAACATAATCAGATGGCAATGATGCAACCCATTGTTATTGTATGGTTTATTATTTTTGCTATTTTTTATGGTTTACAAATATTTAACTTGTATGTTGTTTTTTAAATTATTTACTCATTAATATTTTAGGGTTTTTCTTTGAGATTGTTATTTGACCGTGCTACTCTTGGTAATAAGTAAATTGGTCGTGTAAAAGTCAGTATAGACAGTGTGCGATTGAACAAAATAACGTCCAATACAGCAAAATGGTAGTCACCGTGAAGCACCTAAATTGGATTAAATAACTTTAATTGAGTGGTGAGTTTTAAGCTTATGCATGAATCATTGACAATTGCATTGTTGCAGGCAAGGGAAACCGCAATGGGGTTCTTTCGGCCAATATTGAAGTCGTATAATTTGACTGAACAGCAATGGCGTATCATTCGGGTTTTAGCTGATAAACGTTCAATTGATTTTCATGAATTATCAGTCCAAACCTGTATTCTTCGTCCAAGTTTAACGGGGATCTTAACCCGTATGGAACGTGAGGGCTTAATTTTCCGCTTAAAACCGTTGAATGACCAACGTAAATTGTATGTCTCTTTGACGCCCGCAGGGCAAGAGCTATATGACAAAGCGCGCCAAGAAGTGGAAGAGGGTTATCAAAAAATAGAGCAGGCCTTTTCTCAGGAAAAAATGCAACGTTTAACCGAGCTATTAGATGAGCTAATTGCATTAGAGAGCCCAGATTATAGTAATATTTCTGCTGATAAGAGAAAGAGCGCCTAAATTTTCGTCATATTTCGAGCTCTAGCTGTGTTGGCTTCTTTCGGCTATTTGGGTCACATACTAATGTATGCTCCCCAAACTATCCTCAATTGCCGCCTTGCTAGAGTTCGAACTAGTTAGAAAATTAATTTGTATTCGTTATATTTCGAGCTCTAGCTGTGTTGGCTTCTTTCGGCTATTTGGGTCACATACTAATGTATGCTCCCCAAACTATCCTCAATTGCCGCCTTGCTAGAGTTCGAACTAGTTAGAAAATTAATTTGTACTCGTTATATTTTGAGCTCTAGCTGTGTTGGCTTCTTTCGGCTATTTGGGTCACATACTAATGTATGCTCCCCAAACTATCCTCAATTGCCGCCTTGCTAGAGTTCGAACTAGTTAGAAAATTAATTTGTACTCGTTATATTTTGAGCTCTAGCTGTGTTGGCTTCTTTCGGCTATTTGGGTCACATACTGATATATTCTCCCCAAACTATCCTCAATTGCCGCCTTGCTAGAGTTCGAACTAGTTAGAAAATTAATTTGTATTCGTTATATTTCGAGCTCTAGCTGTGTTGGCTTCTTTCGGCTATTTGGGTCACATACTGATATATTCTCCCCAAACTATCCTCAATTGCCGCCTTGCTAGAGTTCGAACTAGTTAGAAAATTAATTTGTATTCGTTATATTTTGAGCTCTAGCTGTGTTGGCTTCTTTCGGCTATTTGGGTCACATACTAATGTATGCTCCCCAAACTATCCTCAATTGCCGCCTTGCTAGAGTTCGAACTAGTTAGAAAATTAATTTGTATTCGTTATATTTTGAGCTCTAGCTGTGTTGGCTTCTTTCGGCTATTTGGGTCACATACTAATGTATGCTCCCCAAACTATCCTCAATTGCCGCCTTGCTAGAGTTCGAACTAGTTAGAAAATTAATTTGTATTCGTTATATTTCGAGCTCTAGCTGTGTTGGCTTCTTTCGGCTATTTGGGTCACATACTGATATATTCTCCCCAAACTATCCTCAATTGTCCCCTTCCTGCAATTTGAATTATTTAGATACTTAAATGATTCACTTTCCCTGTAGATTCACTGAAGTCGAACTTCACTGATACTTATTAGATAGGTAGTCAATTCCTCACTGTCATGTTCTTTTTTGCAATTGTGAAATTACCTCGATGGCTCTACTTACTAGTGCCAAACTCACCAATAAAATCAATCGATTGATTGTCAGCATATAACAATAATTTTTACCGTTAATGAAGAATTAATCGAAGCAATAAAATAAAAAAATACAAAAAAACGCATTAAAAATAAAAATATTAAATTTTATTCATGGTGGATATTTTTTATCTAAAAACAGTTAATGAGAATGAGTTACATTACGATCACTTTACTATTCATAACGAAAATTTAGATAACATGACAAATCATCAAATTATGCGGCGTTTATTATACTTATCGTTATTCATCATTTCGCCTTATGGCTACACAGAAAATCAATTGCTATCCTCTGCACAGGAAAGCATTCAATTTGAACAGAAACAACGATTGGAATCGGAGTTAACCCAACGTAGTCTATTAGAAAAACAAAGTACAATCCCCATTGAGGATGCATCGCTTCCCCCTTATAAAAATAAAATATGTTTCCCTATCAATGAGATCCAATTTGTCGGCTCAACACGCCTTAGCAGCACAATACAAACCCAATTAACCTCACCTTACTTAAAACGTTGCCTCACGCTAGGTGAAATATATAAGCTTGCCAATCATGTGACTAATTACTATATAGAACAGGGTTTTATTACTTCTCAAGCCATCATTCCAGAGCAAGATTTATCCTCACATCAATTGCTATTACAAGTTATTGAAGGGCATATTGAAACTATTGAGATTGAAAATTCCCCTGAGCGCTTAGTTCAGCAAATATTTCCTCATCAACAAGGCAAAATATTAAATCTACGGGATATTGAACAGGGACTGGAGCAACTCAACCGATTACCATCTATCAAATACACCATCGATATTCAGCCAGGAACCCAAAATGGCTACTCTCGGATTATTATTCATCAGCAAGGGAATAAATGGCCTATCACTAGCCAACTGAGCCTCGATAACTCAGGAATGAAGGCAACGGGAAAACAGTTGATTACGGGGAGTTTAACGGTAGATTCCCCTTTAGGGTTTGGTGAACAGTGGTCAGCCTCGGCCAATACAGATCTGGATGGAAGTGCATTCCACTATAATCGTTATATCGTTGCTAATCTGAATGTTCCTTATGGCTACTGGTCTTATCGTTATCAATTTTATCGTAATAATACGTTACAGCCATTTTATACATCGGGTCAGCAATACCGTTATGAAGGAAAAAATACTAATCAACAATTTGATATAAACCGCTTAGTTTATCGCGATGGCAAACAGCGCCTAACCCTGCAAGGCAGTTTAAAACATAAAAACGCCAATACTCAGTTCGCTTCCCAAACCCTGAGTATCAGTAGCCCAACCTTAACCTCACTCTCATTTACTCCGCAGTACAGCACCATGCTCGGGCAAGGTTATTTCACGTTTAACCCTGTCGCTGAATGGGGGGTATCCGCCTTTGGTGCCTCACCTGATACTCTCGCGAAAGACTCGCCGCGCAGCCATTACCGAAAATTCACTCTAAGCAGCAGCTACCAGTATTATTTTTCCAATGGTATGACTTATTTAACCTCATTTTACGGTCAATATTCACCTGATAACTTATACGGCATTGAACGCATAAGTATTGGGGGTCAGTACTCTGTTCGTGGCTACCATGAGCAGTCTTTAAGTGGTAACCGAGGCGGGTATTGGCGCAATGAAATTCATAAAGATATCTCGACGACTAGCATTGGGCAGTTTCGTGTAATCAGCGCCTTAGATTATGGTTTTATCGCCTCAGATAAATACCACGTTGAACATAACACCTTAGCGGGGGGAGCCGTTGGCCTCTCTTTTACCGGTAATAGCCTGTTTTATTCTCAGTTTCTACTTAGTAAACCTTTGCATTATCCCTCACAACTTAAACCAGACCATTGGTCGACCTACTGGTCGGTTTCATTCTCTCTGTAGCTTTACGTTTTTAAAGGATTATTTATGCTAAATGAACAACTGCCTTCACGGCCTAAGCGGTTATTAAGTTACACCATTATTTTCTTAACCGCTGTCTACCCTTTGCATCCCGCTTGGGGAGCCGCTATGACTGTGGCAGATAAAAACACCCAAGTCAGTCAACAAAAGAACGTCCCGATTATTAATATTGCTACGCCGAATGGGGCGGGGGTATCGCATAATAAATTCCAACAATTTAGTGTCGATAAACAAGGCGCGGTACTCAATAACGCCACCACTAATGTGAATTCCCAAATCGCAGGGCAGGTTAAAGCCAATGCGAATTTAAAGGGAAACGCCGCCAATCTGATTATCAACGAAGTCACTGGCAGTAGCCGCTCTGAATTACAAGGTAAGTTGGAAGTGGTTGGTAAAGGGGTGAATGTCGTCATTGCCAACCCGAATGGGATTACCTGTAATGGTTGTAGTTTTGTGAATACCCCTGCGATCACTTTAACCACGGGGAAACCCATTCTGGATAACAAGGGCGCATTGTCTGCGGTTGAGGTGAAAAAAGGTAGTGTGGTTATCGGGGCAAATGGCATGAATGCGCAAGCGCAAACCTATGCCGATATTATTAGCCGTGCCACAGAACTGAATGGGCAAATTAAAGCCAAAAACCTGACCTTGATGCAAGGTGCTAACCGTATTGATTTTCAAAAAGGTACCGTGACACCGATTGCCGGTGAAGGAGCAAAACCGAGTGTCTCAATCGATACTAAGGCGCTAGGGGGAATGTATGCTAACCAAGTTAAATTGGTCAGCACGGAGGCAGGGGTGGGGGTTAACCTCAGCAATGTGCAAACTAATCAAAATGACCTAACGTTAACTGTCGATGGCAAAATTACCCTTGCAGGCAATATCCAAGGTAAAAAAGACATTAATGTCAGCACCAAAAATCTGCAAATTAACACCAATGCTAAAGTGAATGCCATCAAGGACATCACATTAGCCACCAACACCCTCACCAATAATGGGAAAGTTATCGCCGGTAAGGATATACGAGTCTTTGCTGACAAAGTCAGTAATACGGGTAATAACGCACTGATTCAGGCACAAGATAATCTGTGGATGCAAAAAAATGCCAAAGGGGATTTGAGTACCCTGATTGAGAATAAGTCAGGGACAATAAAGACCAATGCGGGGGATTTGGTTGTTAGAACTAAGAAACTAACGAATACAGCAATGGCATCCCCCATAAAAATTTCCAATATCGATGCAACTACCAGTGATAGAAATGGCACTTATGTATCTTCTTTTTTTGGTACTAGGCAGGGAGTTGTATCAATTATTTCACTCTATCCTCGATTAGAAAGTTTTCCCTATAAAAAATGGTTTGGGGAAATGGATTTTATCAACAGTGACAGCATTAATGTTGAGCGAAAACAGTATTTGGGTCTAGGAAACATTGGGACTATAACATCAGGAAAGAATACCTATATTAACGCAAATAATTTAGTTAGTGACTTTGGAAAAATTGCTGCAAAAAACAATGTGATATTGACTGGGCAAAATGCATCAATATCCTCTTTTGATTCAGGGAAATTAGATCTTTGGTATAAATACGATACATCTAATGCAGATTTAGGAAAATTTGCAGATGAAAGTGAGGATAATGGAACTTATGATATTTTTTATGTTAGTGAGCCAGTAGATTTTAAATTAATCGATAAATTTTATTCTTGGGCGCCTGAAACTTTAAACTATAAAACGATATCAGCTGGAAATAATGTTGTCCTTGATTTTAAAAATACTATTAATCTTGAAAGTAAACTTCCTAATACTGATAAGCCCGTTGCAAAAATAGTACAAATAGGGAATCCTTCTTTTGCTATTACTGCCAAAAATATTATCTTAAATTCTAATAATATAAATATTTCCTCTAACTTACAGTCTGAAAATGATCTGTCTATTATCGCAGGTCAAAACATCAATATTCATAATGCACAGCTCGCTGCAAAACAATCACAAAGCCTAATTGCGAATAATGACCTTAATCTTAAACAAGTCAACTTAACCGCTAAAGACGGTACCTTAATTGCGAGAAATGGCAGTATTCAGTATAACTTGAATCCTATCTCTGCTTTTAAGGGGAATGTGTTATCGCCCCCGGTCCTTAACGCATCGAACTCATTAAATATACAAGCCGGTAAAAACGTTACATTTGATAATGTGCAGTTAGCCAAAACGAATAAACTCTCTATCAGTGCCAATGACAATATTATTATTCGTCGCGATGAATCCAATTTAATGAAACTCGCAGCTTCAGAGCCTGCTGCCAATATCAATGCGTTACTCACAAAAATAGGAAACTGGGCTAGTTCGGGGGAAATAAACCTCACCGCAGGTAAAAATATTGAAGCGCGTGGCATTGCCTTCAACAGTGGAAAATCACTGTCATTCAATGCAGGACAAGATATTTTATTAGGCTCAAAATCTATTAAAGATGTTGATAATATATTTAAAACCAATCGCTACCCAGAGCTGCGCTCTCAACTTATTGCGAATGGTAATATTACGTTAAATGCGGCACGTGATATTAACTTGCAATCCGCCAATCTCCAATCAAAAGATAAAATTACTGCAATTTCAGGCCGTGATATTAAATTAACGGCTACCGCTTATTCCGCCATTCCCAACCCCAACGAAGACAATCAAGATGTACGTTATGTGACCTCGACACTCTCCGGTGATAAAGGCGTCACACTGGCCTCCAATGGTGCATTGACCGCACAAGGTAGCACAATTAAATCCCTAGGTGACATCACACTCTCAAGTGGGGGAAATGTACGCTTAGAGTCTGTCAAAACGAATTATCGAAAACAATCAGGTAAACGATTTGAAGAGTTATATCGCCAGATAGGCACTGAAATTAACAGCGGTAAAACCCTGACCATTTTGTCTGAGGGGAGCATTCTTTTCCAAGCGTCTCGCCTCGTCGCCAAAGGGGCAATGGATATTGCAGCAAAAGGCGGATATCTCTATGCGCAAGCGATGGAGGAAACTAGTTACTTCGAAGAGTATAAAAAGAAATGCAATCGATGGACGCTTTGTATTACTAAAAAGGAAGTTAGAAAAACACGTAGTGATAAAACCAATAAAGTCACTGAATTTACCGCAGGCGGCGATATTAATTTGTACGCCAAAGATGATGTGACGTTAGAAGCCACTAAAATTAATGCGGGCAAGAATGCCAAAATCACCAGCCAAACAGGCAAGGTCAATTTTAAAGCTGTCAAAAATTCGCAATTTGAACAGGTAATTACAAATTCTAAAGGGTTTTATATCACTCAACGCAACAAAGGGTATACCTCAGATAAATGGGTTTTACCTGCATTGCATATTGGTGGAAAACTGACTGTTGATGCGAATAAAGGGATTACTGCGGATGTTAAAACCAAAAATAATCAAAGCTTACAAAATGCCCTGAATGCTCTAGGTCAAACAGAAGGCACCAAATGGTTAGCGGGTCTAAAAGACCGTAAGGATGTGCAATGGGGATTGGTTCAAGATGCGTATGACAGTTGGGATTATAAAAGCCAAAGCTTAAATCCAGTGGCGTCAGCGTTAATCATGATAACCGTTGCGGCGATGACGTCAGGTACGGCATCACAGTTTGCAGCTTGGGCAGCGTCTGGATCTAGCGGAACTACTGCAACAGTCATTTCCGGCGCAGCCTATTCAGGCATGACAGCACTTTCCACACAAGCCGCAGTCGCATTGGCTGAAAACCAAGGGAATCTATCCAAAACTCTGAATTCATTGGGCAAAAGCGATGTCGTCAAATCAATCATCACCCAGATGGTGATTTCAGGAGCGCTCAATGGCCTAGATATAAAAATGGGGTGGACTAAAGGTAATCCAGCAGATGCTAAATTACCGCTATTAAGCAATGGAGATTGGGGTAAAGTTGCCCAGCGTGTTGCAGCTCAATCGGTAATTAGCTCAACAGTGAATACCACAATACAAGGTGGCAGTTTTACTGATAACTTTAAGACTGCCTTACTCAGTAATATTGGAAATCAGATTAATGCTGAGGGTGCTCGACTTATTGGCGACAATGGGGAGATTCTAGGCCATACAGGAAAACTATTAAGTCACTCTGTTGTTTCGGGTGTAAGTGCTGAAATTGCTGGTGGAGATGCGAAAGGTGCAGTTGTTGGTGCACTAGCAGCAGAGTTGGCTGCAATAACATTAAACAGTAAATTGTTTGAGCCAAAATATATCAATGAGCAAGAAAGACAAATCGCATTACTACAAGATGCTATTAAGGGGAATGATGCCAAAACTCAATTCACTAAAGTATTAGGTGGATTTGCAGGGGCATTAATTACCCATAAGCCAGAAGGGGCTTTTTCTGCCGCTAATTCTGCTGAGCTGGTTTATACGTACAATTATACAGAGCATCAACTACAGCAAATAATTATAGAGAACAATCTGGATATGATGGCAGCAGCTAAAGGAGATAAAGCTGCCGCACAAAGAGTTGCTGCAAGAGAACAAGCAGCTGGAGTAGTGGGTTTAGTTGCCGTCGGCGGGGTTGTCATCATACTCGGAGGTGAAATAGTTGTTGCCGCGACTCCACAAATTGCGGAAGGGTTAAAATTAAGTTTTGCTGGATGTAAAGCTAGCGTCAGTTTCTGCGCGACTAAGCTAGGCTTGGTAGCAGCCGATATAGCAGCACCTGAAGCTGCTATATCGACAACCGCAATTGGAGGAGCGGGCTATAAAGTCGTAGTGAATTCTGAAGAGGCACTTAAATCATTAAAAAATATAATACCAACCACCTCAAAAGAGCTATTGACTTCAGGTAAGCTTAATATCTCGAAATTAACCCCCATCATAGAAAAAGAGCAGTTGCACGCCTCTGCGACTAACAAACTGATCGCAGAGATTAATAGACTCCCGTCTAAGACTCAGGCTGCAAATACAGCCACCATGATAGGTGCGTATGATCCTGTGACGGGGAAGATAGCTATTGGATATAGCGATGGTAAAATTTCAGCTGAAATGCTGAATAAGGACACTGTAATTTATGTTGAGAACCAACTCGGTGTTAAAATAGGTGAATATACAACATTTTGTAAAAATACAGTTGGCTCTTGTGCTGAGGTATCAGCCGCGGACTCGTTGATTCGTCAAGGAGTTAAGCCAGAAAATATCCGATTTACCCAAGCGATCAGGCCAAGAGAGGTTTGGGGAAAAGATACAATTCCGCTAAAAGCAATAAAAGAAACATGTGATAATTGCTTAGTTACATGGCCAACAGGAGTAGATAAATGAGTATGTTAGATATTAATTGGAAACCTAGCTTTGGTTCGGTTTTTACTTGGTTTGCCATGGATAAAAATGGAAAAATCGCAGTCATGATTAATAATGGTTTTGGTGATTTACCTAAATCGTTACTGGCGATTAGTAATGTTACAGAACTATTGAATAATTTAAATGAATTTATGTGGGAAGAATCAGCAACTTTTGTAAACTATCCCCTTGATAAAGGTGGCTTAGCTATTTTAGATTTATATTCATCATGTCTTTATCGACATCTATCTTCGAAAAAAGAAGTTGAAGAGTGCATAGAAAGCGAGTTAATGACTTCGGGGCATTACAGTGATACTAATCTGTCAGTCAATAAAGGCTTTTTTATTTATCAAGCTATAGAAGGCAATAACCCCGGAGATGATTACCCTGTCGGCTATGATGGTGAAACTAAGATGGGAGATTATTTCCGTTATTTGATGCCGACTATTTATGCTTCAGTTGAAGACTTTCCCAAAGAGTTGCGCCATGGAATTGCGGTATCTGATACCATTGATTTCACTGTAGACCAGTTATTCGATAACGACAAAATTAGTGAATATTTTCCTCGTATGTACCATGATTAAAGTTAGGAAAGTATTATAAATAACCGCCATCTTTACGTAAAGATGGCGGTTACTGCGGTATAAACTTTAGTCTCTAATGACTAAGTTCTTTTTTAGGGCTACTTACCCAACAAGTGTAAAAAGTGAATATGTTTTTCATATTGGTCAAGAATATCGTGAATGATTTGTTCTTTAGCCCAACCCATCACATCATAATCTTGCCCACCTTCTTTTAGGTGGATTTCAGCACGGTAGTAACGTTGTTCTTCATTTTTCTCTTCATCAATTTCATCCCCCATACCTGCTAAGGCAAAAGAAGGTTGAATATAGTAACGAAGGCGAACTTCATATAAAAAGTTCATATCATTACCTAAATCCACTTCAAACCCGATCCGGTCATCTCTGTCGGTGTGGATATGGCAAACCGTCCCTTGCTTCTCGAGTTCCTCTGATACCATTTCCATTGAAGGTTTCACGGATTCCTCGATAAAACGCTTAACATGTGAACGCTTAGGGAAATAAACGATATTACGTAAGCGACGCTGCCACGGTATAGGATTACGGCTTGCTGTAGGAGCGATCGTTGCGAGCTGTTGGCTATCGCGTTTGTAGGCATCGACACGCAATGCTTTAAACAAACCATAAATAGAGACTAACAAGACCATAGCAAATGGTAATGCACTCGCAATCGTCAGCGTTTGCAAGGCTTGTAAACCACCAGCGAGTAGCATAGTGATAGCAACAATACCCATCAGGGCTGCCCAGAAGATACGCTGCCAAATAGGGGTATTTGAATCACCACCTGAGGCAAGGGTATCAACAACCATTGCACCTGAGTCCGCCGAAGTCACAAAGAACACAATGACCATCAGCATGGCGCAAAATGACAATACAGTAGAAAAAGGAAAGTAAGTTAAAAATTCAAATAAGGCGAGAGAAACATCAGATTGTACGGTTTCCGCTAACTTAGTAGCTCCCTGATTTTTAATTAAATCAATCGCAGTATTACCAAAGAACGTCATCCACATTAAAGTGAAACCGGCAGGAACAAACAGTACTCCAGTAACAAATTCACGGATAGTACGCCCACGAGAAATACGAGCGATAAACATCCCTACAAATGGAGACCATGATAACCACCAACCCCAATACAAGAGAGTCCATCCCCCTAACCAACTACTTGATTTGGGTTCATAAGCGTAAAGATTAAAGGTTTTAGTGACGATCTCTGATAGGTAGCCACCTGTGTTCTCAACAAACGATTTCAACAGTAATACTGTTGGGCCTAAAATAAGAACAAGGAGCAACAATAGGAAGGCTAAACCAAGGTTGAGTTCAGATAAAATACGGATACCTTTATCTAACCCTGAGACCACCGAGATAGTCGCTAAGCCTGTAAAAGCAATAATTAACCCAACTTGCACCATTTCATTAACGGGCAGACCAAATAAGTGGTTCATCCCCGCATTGACTTGTAAAACACCAAAACCGAGCGATGTGGCGACACCAAATACGGTACCAACAACCGCAAAAACATCGACAGCGTGACCAATTGGGCCATAAATACGCTCGCCAATAATAGGATAAAGAGCGGAGCGTAAAGTAAGAGGAAGCCCATGACGATAGCTAAAAAAGGCTAAAATTAATGCAACTATGGCGTAAATCGCCCAAGCGTGTAACCCCCAATGGAAAAAGGTTAATCGCATGGCATCTTTAGCGGCTTCAACGGTTTGGGGATCACCAATAGGTGGGTTCAGATAATGCATTACTGGTTCAGCAACACCAAAGAACATCAAACCAATACCCATACCAGCGGAAAATAGCATGGCAAACCATGAAACATAGCTAAAATTTGGCTGTGCGTGATCCGGTCCTAATTTTATTTGCCCATAACGAGAGAGTCCCAGATAAGTCACACTCAATAGAACAATCGCAACAGCAAGGATATAGAACCAGCTGGCGTTATTAAATAAATTTTGTTGAAGATGACTTAGATGAGATTCTGCAACTTGGGGCATTAAGGCAGCAAAGCCAACAATGACCAAAATAACAATTGCGGAGCTATAAAATACTGGGGGACTAATTTTGGAGCGAACTTTTTTAGAATCATCATTTATTTGACTCATAACAACCTTCTTTTGTTTTATTTTATTTTTGGCATACCAATAGAGACAAAGTATGCAACCTGCTGTCCTTCTTAATGAAACAATGGATAATTGTGAAAGGTTTCCTAAGGAAACAAAGTAGAAAGAACAATAAATACATCGTGTTAATAGCAGTAAAAACGGCTAAAAGTAGTGATTAATTTTGAGCCTTGAACCCTCTTTAGTGTAAAAAATCAGGCGGACATACTGCCACGATATGGATAAATGATCAACAACAGCGGGAAATAAAATAAGGATGTAATAAAAATATCATGTTAATTATCATATTATTAATAAGTTATAATGTAATATTTACATTCTTTATGGAGAAGTTAATCGAAATAGATAAAACAAGCGGTTTTTTACGTAAAAACGATAAGTTAGCAGTGAGATTAACAGAATTATCGTAGCTGGCTGTCTTTACTTCCACGGCGGTTATAGCCGCTATACGCAGCGTTTTTTTTATCCAATTCATTTTGGCAGCTGATACACAACCTGACCCCTGGTAAGGCTAAACGACGGGCTTCAGGAATGGTTTCGCCGCACTCTTCACAAATCTCAGCACTTTCACCTGAATGTAACTGGCTACGAGCTTTGGTGATTGCGTCATCTAATGTTGCATCAATTTGTTCTTGAACGGCATTTTCATTTGCCCAGCCATTCGCCATAAGAAACCTCGATTTGTTTAATTATTGACCTAATATTAATATAGGGGCGAGAAAATTAAATTCAAGGTCAATTATTGTTCTAAAGAGCGAGTCATATAGATGTGGTCCATTCCGTCTTCATCGTACATTTCCCCCTCTGTTTGGTACTTTAAAGAGTGATAAAACTCGATGGCAGTATGTTGTGCAGAAAGGCCTATTTTTTTGAAATGATGTTGTTGTGCGTAATGCTCAACAAATTTCATGAGTTCGCGGCCTAGCCCTTTTCCTCTATGCTGTTTTTGTACCGCAACACGGCCCACTTTGACTAACCCGGTCTCTTCAAACAGAATGCAACGTAACACTGCTGCTGGGTGTTGATTAAGGTACAAAACGACATGCAAGGCAGTATCATCATATTCATCAACATCGATGTCAGCAGGGAAGCCTTGTTCGTGGGTAAAGACTTGTTGGCGTAGGTCAAATGCATCTTCCACGAGTTTGGGGATTGCATGTCCAAGGCTATATTTAATTTGCATGAAAAATCCTGATATCGACGTTATAAAAGAAACCCCACTATATAACGAGATAACCATTAAGTAAGGAAGGTTTTAGTACTTTTATTGTTACGAAAAATAAAAAATGGGAAATGCAGGCATTTAAGCCTGCATTTAAGGTTGCAGATAAGGTGAGAGTATAGGCGTTTGACTTATTGATTAATCAAAGCTTATTCCTATTTTTAGCGTTACTAGAACTTATTTCTCATCTGTTTTAGCATCGTTTTCGGCTTTGAGTGACTCCGTTTTTTCTTTCACATCGGTGGCCATTTCATCCGCTTTATTGATAGCATCTGTTTTGACTTCTTGGCCAAACTCAGCCGTGTTTTGCTTTAATTCCTCGGTCTTATTTTTTACATCTTCAGAGAGTTCATTTGCTTTTTGCTGACCATCTTCTTTTAGCTGTTGTGCTTTTTCTTCAGCTTGCTTAACCGTATCATTCCCTTTGGATGCGTCATCACAGCCTGCTATGGCCGTCATAATGCCAGCAAAAAATAGTGAGGCGATAACTTTCGTATTCATAAACATATCCTTAGTATTAAAGGGGTGATTGAAATCATGCAAATGCATTAATCATAATGCTCATATTTAAATATAGTTGAAAGTAAAATTGTTATAAAACAAATTAATGATTTTTTGAAAGGTTAATATAAATTAGGGTAGATAAAGAGACTTGATGGCCGACTTGGTTGAAAGGCAAATAAAATATTTTAATGGTTAAGTCGGTCATGTAGACATATAAGTAAGCAAACCAGCTAAAATGATGAATAGCTGTCGGTTTACAAACGATAAAAATATATTTTTAATTGAGATAATAGAGGGATAGCAATATGACGTACTATTATTCGTTTATCATTTTGAAGTTTATTATTGGTTTCGCTATTGTTATCACACATATGAATTTATCAGGAAAGACTCAGCTTTCCCAGATGACACCAATTGATTTTATTGGCAATTTTGTGCTTGGGGGAATAATTGGTGGGGTCATTTACAGTGATACTATCCCTCTTTATCAGTATATTACTATTTTAATAATTGGTGTTTTATTTATTAGCTCTTTGAATTTTCTAACAAAAAAGTTTAATTTTTTTCGTAATGTTGCAATTGGTAATCCCATACCAATCATCAAAAAAGGGCAGTTCATTATGGAAAATATCTTAAAAAAAGGAAATAAAATCGACATTATTAATATTTCTTCACGGATACACGCCCAAGGTATTCACTCATTTCAAGAAATTTATTATGCACAAATAGAGCCTGATGGGCAGCTAACGGTTATTTGTGATGAAAAAAATATGCCTTCGGTGATCTTGATGAAAGATGGCATCGTTAGAAATAGCGAGTTAGATTCTATTGAAAGGGATGAAGAATGGCTAATGCAGCAAATTGAATTACAAGGAATTGCTTCTGTCGATGATATTTTCTTAGCTGAATTTTGGCGCGGAGAAGTTAGTTTTATTTTACGAGATGGTAAGATAAACCGTAAAAATAGCCATGAATTAAAAATTATTGCATAAAGCAAGTAAGTAGATGAAGCAAACCTCATCTACTTACCCTCATATTATTTCTTCAAATCATCATAAAGCATCAGTGATGATTTATTTTCAGGGTCGCCTATATAACGGGGTTGCGGTTTAAACTCATTGTTAAATAAGCTTTTTTGAGATTCAAACCCAGTATAATTTAACCCAGCTAAGTCAGACCATGCATAGATAAAATCCATAGTACTAAATGGGCGAGTTGTTTTATCATTTAAATCAAATTGATGGGTATTCAACCACTCAGGGGACTGCCAAACAAGGAAAGGAACATTGTAAATGACTTTACTTGGTTTGCCTTCACTACGCCCTAGCATTTTGTGTGGCGGTGTATCGTAGACATCTTCACCGTGGTCGGAGAAAAAGACTAAAAAGCCATTTTCTTTTGAAGAATCAAAGTCTTTAATTAATGTTGAAACAACATAATCATTATAATGTTGTGCATTATCATAAGCGTTATAATCGTTTACTTCATCTTCATTAAGGTTTTTGGGGACAACATCGTCTTTCCCTTTAAATATGGCTTTTTCTTCCGGATAGCGGAATTCATAGCGCATATGCGTCCCTAATAGGTGTACAACAATGAATTTTTTCTCAGCAGGATCAGCGAGCGCTTCTTTAAACGGAGCAAAGACCACGTCATCGTATATACGCGAGCTTTGTGCCATATCATTATTGAGGTAATACTGTTTATCCGTTTGGCGAGAGAACGCTGTAAGTAACGTATTACGCTCGGTCATCGTTTGCTGATTGGTGATCCAGAACGTTTTAAAACCTGCTTGTTTCATCATGTTCATGATGGAGGGGCGGGAATTAAATAGCTCCGGTTCTGTTTGAGTTGCAAAGGTGAGAATTTGTTGTAATGCTTCAATGGTGTAAGGACGCGATGTCACGACATCATTAAATACTGACAAATTTGTTGGGTAATCCCTAGCGAGCTCATCTAATTCAGGCGTTGTTGGGCGTGTGTAGCCGTATAAACTCATTCTATCACGGCTGGTGGATTCACCGATAACCAACACAAATGTCCGAGGAGTGTTACCATTCGCATCGACGAAGTTTTCTAATGGTGGGATCTTGCTATTATCGCGAATGAGCTCTTCCATATTCGCAAGTTGGTTCTTATATAATAAGTAACCACTCACAAACTGCCATGGAGCTGCATATGCCAGTTTACTATTCACATAAGAGGCGACATTGGCTATTGGGCGGTCTTGCTTAATTCCTTTATTATAATAAGGGATACCAAACAGAATAATTAAAATCAGTAATGAGATACCGATTCGCCCTGATTTTGGAAGTGTAACTGGTTTTAGGCGTGTCCAAAGAAAAATAGCAACGACAGTATAAGCCAGTATTACACCAACCACTTTGAAACTAAAATATTGTTTAAGAAACTCCCCAGCTTCATTGGTGTTGGTTTCAAACATCACAAACATAACACTTTGTGATATTTGGTGCCCATAAACAACAAAATAGGCGAGAGCAACCACAGAAGATAGCCACAGGACGATACCTATCAGCCCTGCAACCAGCTTAATTTTTTTTGGAAAAAGTAAGGCGGGGATTAGCCAAAGGGAGCTGTAAAGTAATGAGTCCCTTAAGCCGATAGAGTTGCTTTGCCCAGTAACAAGCACATATAGCTGTAATAATGACGAAAAATACCAAAAGTAGATTAATAACCAGAACAAAGAGATCCAGCTAAACCTTGCAGAGCGTGTAGTGTTAACCATAGTTTTGTAAACTCTTGTTTTCTATTATCGTTAAGTCACATTGAAAAATAATTGGGAAATCGGTGTTTAGATAAAAAGGTGTAAATTAAGTTCAAAAATATGTTATCTATCAATAAGGATTTCTTAATTTTTCTTTGTTTTTTTCATGTTAGCAAATAGCCAAATAAGGTGACATTCAATTATAGACGATGTTTTATAGGTTATTATAGAAATACTATGATGACGGATAATTGTGTGTTATCGCATTTAGCGAATTGATATTATCCTTTGATATATTTATGGTATATCAAAAATTTGCAAATTTTATCAATAAAGGGTGAGAGCAACTCATGTTAGACAACTCATTTGTGGCTTTTCTGAAATCATCCTTATCAATCAGGGTATTACTTTCTTTACTGATTATTATTGATGGTGCAATGATTTTAAAACCTGTTTTAAGCGCTTATACAGACTACATTGATTGGCGTGAATCAGGGCTAACACAGTGGTTAAAATCATTAGGCTTTATGAAATTACTGGATATCCCGCGTTTCCTATTGGGGATTTCATTGATTTTCCTTTCGTTATTTATGGTCAATGGTGCGCGGATCGCCTGGGTGTTTTCGTTATTTTTACTCGGGATCATTTCATTTGTTGATCTAAAATTAGTGCAAGAAAATATTCACCAAGGCTATTTCTCCCTCGCTTTGTTAGTGGCACTTTGCGTATTTTGGAAGCTATATCATCACCATAGCTTAACCAGTGCAGGGTTCGTGGCCATTACCTGTATTATTGCATTATTGCTCTATTCAATTTTTGGTACTTTGTATATTGGTGATGAATTTTTACCTGTCGTTAAAGATGGCACGACCGCTTTTTATTTTGCTTTGGTTTGTATGACAACAGTCGGTTTCGGCGACATTGTCCCAGTCACCGTGGATGCACGGATATTTACAGTGACAGTCATTCTTTTAGGGATCACGATTTTTACCACTTCAGTGGTTTATATCGTTGGGGTATTAGCGAAAGGCACAAAAGAAATTGTGCGTAAGAGGTTTTCTTATATGAAAAATCATTATGTGGTGATTGGCAGTACCCCAATGGCTGTGAATGTTTACCAAAGCCTGAAAAAACGTGAATTACCTGTTGCAGTTATTTGCCAAGAAAACCATCGAAGTCACTATCCAGAAAAAGATAACATTGTAACTGGGGACCCAACGAGTAGTGAATTACTCGCTGCAGCCAATGTAAAGCATGCTAAGTGTGTGCTGATTATGACAGACAGTGATTCACTCAGTACATTTGCTTTATTGGGCGTGAAAGAGTTAGCAGGGAGTGATAACCCAGTTAAAACTGTGGTTTTGATCAACCAAGAAAACAATATGGATAAAGTTCGTTTATTGAAGCCGGATATGCTGTTTTCATTATCGACTCTAGGCTCTGAAGTTTTGATGCAAGTGCTTTGCGGTGACGCAATATCCAATGACTCGATTAGTGATATGCTGTTGAATAAAGTTGCAAAAAGCTAACCTCTAAATCAAAACAGGAATTCTGCTTCATGCTAAGTGCTCAACAGGTGAGTTGCCATCGGCAAAATAGAGTGTTATTTCACCAGCTAGATTTTACGGTGCAGCCCAGTGAAATTTTACAGGTCGAAGGGCCAAATGGGGCGGGGAAAACCACCCTTTTACGCATGGTGGCTGGGCTATTAAAACCTGATGAGGGGGCTATTTGTTGGAATAATCAGCCGATTGATAAACTTAAAGAGGAGTTTACCCGTCACCTACTTTATTTAGGGCATAAACCGGCAGTTAAATCCTTATTGACCCCTTACGAAAACCTAAAGTTTTATCATCAAATGCATCATAAAGGGGATGCTGGAGAGCAGATTTGGTCTGCTTTAGAGGAAGTTTCTTTAATTGGTTATGAAGATATCCCTGTTAGCCAACTGTCAGCAGGGCAACAGCGCCGAGTGAACTTAGCTAGGTTATGGCTAAGTGATGCACCATTATGGGTATTAGATGAGCCGTTTACTGCGATTGATGTAGCTGGTGTGGAACGCTTAACAGAGCGTTTTCATCAACATGCAAAACAGGGGGGCATCATTTTATTTACCTCTCATCAAGCCATGTCGGGGCAATTTGGGTCACTAAAACTGACTGGTGGGGTTGAATCATGTTTTGGTTATTAATTAATAGAGAACTCAAAATTGCATTTCGTGGTTTTTCTGAACTGATGAACCCGTTGTGGTTTTTCTTAATTGTTATCACATTATTTCCGCTAAGTATCGGGCCTGAGCCCCAGTTATTAGCGCGTATCTCCGTAGGGGTGTTTTGGGTGGCTGCAATTTTATCGTCACTCTTATCATTAGAACGCTTATTCAAAGACGACTATCTTGATGGTTCCCTTGAACAGTTGTTACTCGCACCACACCCCTTATTTATTAGCGTATTCGCTAAAGTTATCGCCCATTGGTTAGTGACTGGTCTGCCGTTGATCCTGTTATCTCCCATTGCCGCATTAATGCTGTCTTTCAGTGCTGATACACTTTTAGTGCTTGTGGGGACGTTACTATTAGGGACACCAGTGCTGAGTTTTATTGGGGCGATTGGGGCCGCATTAACGGTTTCATTGAAGAAGGGCGGTGTTTTAGTGAGCCTGCTAGTTCTTCCTTTATATATCCCAGTACTTATTTATGCGACAGGGACGATGGAAGCCCATAGTTTTAAAATGCCATTAGATGGCTATTTTGCTATTTTAGCGGCTTTATTCGCTGCGAGTATCACTTTTTCCCCTTTAGCGATTGCTGCGGCATTAAAAATCAATATCAGTAATAGCTAACTGGTTTATCTCATCTATATTCATCAAAAAGCCCTCTGAAACCTTCGTCTTTTTAGTTCGAGGGGAGAAAAGAGGGTTTTAAAAACTCGAATAAGTTTTTTCCTCCTTCCTGATAAAAAAGTGTAACCAATTTAATCTGACTCCGGGTACTCGGAACTAACGATGTTACCGTCAATGCTGGCAATCAATTGAATGTAACCACTTCTGACGAAGCACAGCATGAAACTCATGTGTCGAAAACAAAAAAATCAGGGTTAATGAGCAGTGGCGGTTTAGGTTTCACGGTTGGTTCAACTTCACAAAAAGTGACTACCGAAACCGATAGCAACCAGAAAAAAGGCAGTGTGATTGGCAGTACGGCGGGAGATGTAAACTTAACCGCTGGTGGCAGTGCAAATATTCACGGCAGTGATGTGATTGCGGCGAAAGATATCAATGTAACGGGCAGTGATGTGAGTATCACCGCGGCTGAAAATAGCCGTACGGATATCACCACGGTGGAAAGTAAATCCAGTGGGTTGACGGTATCGTTAGGCGGTACAGCGGGTAGCCTGTTAGATGGTATGGCGCAGACTGCAAAATCAGCGAAACAAGAAGATGATGGTCAGTTAGCTGCACTTAAAGGAATGAAAGCGGGCTTACAGGGTGTACAAGCTCAGCAAGCCGGTGAGTTGGCTGGACTGAAAGAAGGTGGTAGTGTGGCAGATGCCTTTGGCGTCAATGTGTCTTATGGCAGTAGTTCTTCAAAATCCACCACGAAAACACAGCAAAATACCGCATCAGGTAGCAGCTTAAGTGCTGGGGACAATGTCAACCTTACAGCCACAGGTAAAAAAGAGGGTAGCCAAGGCAACCTGACGGTACAAGGCAGCCAAGTGGATGCAGGTAAAAACATAACCTTAACTGCGAAAAATGATATTAACCTGACCAGTGCCACCAACACTCAAACCGTGAATGGTAAGAACGAAAGTAAAGGTAGTTCAATCGGTGCAGGTATTAGTACGGGCGGTTGGAATGTTAATGCGAGCGTGAATAAAGGCAATGGTTTTGAGAAAGGCAATAGCCAGTTCTATACCGATACAGAGGTTAATGCGGGTAAACAACTGACGCTGAACAGTGGCAAAGACACCACGCTATGCGACAGCATCCGTTACAGTAAATGGCAAAACAGAATATTATCTTTCGGTGAGTGGTAAATCTTGGTCTGGTCAATCACCAGATACAGTAAATATTAGTGGAATAAACTATAAAGTTATACGTGATGATAAAAATAGTTTTACTAGTGTTGGTGATATTGAAGCTAAGAGAACAAATTTTAATCATGCGGAACAAAAGCTGTTTAACCATATTCAAGATTCTTATAAAGGGCAAAAAGCCGAGGTGAATATGGCAATACAAAATACCTCTCAAAATAAACAAGGCATGTGTGTGAGTTGTGGTTATACAAGCCAAAACTTTGCTGAAAACAATAAGAATCTTAAGGTAAATATTTATCAAGGCTCTACAGGTGAGAACAAATAATGAACAATGAACTAATTGAATATCTGCATTCTGTTTATCCTGAATTACCGATCGATGTTAGCTATATGCGAGGTTATTCAAATGAGGAGATTGATAAGATTGAGCGTTTATACGATATTGAAGTGAAAGATCAGCTATATGATTTTTTAACTAGCATTGGCCGTTGTAGTGGTGGTTTATTTGGTGATGATCCTCTTATTTTTTACCAAAATCAAAAGACTATTAGAGGGGATATTTTGTTTCAGATCGGTTCAAGACAAGATTTAGCTTCTATTCAAAGACATGACTTATTGAAGCAAAAACCTTTTTTTATCTCTGTAGAAAGCTATACGCAGTATTTTTTTGTTTTAACAGCTTCTGATAACCCTGACCTTATTTATCAATATGATGAAAATGAAGAAACCGTAGAAGCTACAGATTGGGATCTTAAAAATTATTTAAGACATGTTGTTAATGTATACACTCGAAATTACGATGTTAAAGCATCTTTCGATCAACATGGTGAACTTATTATTATTTGATTGCTTAAAATCCCAGCCCCACACTGGGATCTCCTTAGCCGCCTTACTCGCCCTCAGCCAGCCGGATAATCAACTGTCCGGCTTGGCGGGTGAGAGTGACGTTGCTACCCACCGTAAACCCAAGCTCATTCAGCCACTTACCACTGATAATCAGCTGTGGGCTGGGGTTCGGGCGCTGTCGGTTGGGCAAGTAGCCCACTGTATACTGCCTTGATTTTACAGCCTGTTCTTTAGCTGTCGGTGTTTTTTACTTTACACTCGTCTCTAGCCACTGTGACTACTCTCCCGTCACACCAATCATCTCTCGCCAAATCTAAAAAATAACCAATCATATCTTGCCCTTTGGGCTTTTAGCTATTTACATGATTTTTGAGTCCATCGTGTAAAACATGAGAGCAATGGGCACTATCAAAGTGGTGGGTTCGCTGCTGACCAATGTGAATAACAAAGGGAAAGACAGCAATACCACGCATGCTGCGGTATCGGAAGGTGAGATAATCCTTCGTGACAAGGCTAATCAGAAGCAAGATATACCTCTACTCAGATGGCAAAATTTATTAAAACATCATAAATATACACAATGGTTATCTTTGCAAACTCATAATATGAACAAGCTTATATAAAAACAGTACAACCTCGGCTTCTTAGTATTTTTACAATCGCAGGTTCTATACTAAAATTATTCCATCGTAAGTCTAGCTTCATTAGTTTTGGTATATTTACTAGGCTATCGGGTAAATTACTAAGCTGATTAGCACGTAAATCTAGATATTGAAGTGACTCAATTTCCCCAATAGAGCTCGGTAGTGAATATAGTTTATTAAACCTTAAATTAAGAGTGTGAAGATGTTTAAGACTTGATATCTTTGAAGATATGTTATCAATTTTATTATTATTTAAGTCGAGTATTCTTATTGCAGCTAAACCTAAAATATCATCGGGTATATGAGTTACTGAATTATTCATTAAATAAACCTCATGGACACCTGATAGCTGCGTGATCGAGTTTGTTAAATCTATAATTTGATTGTTATATAATCTTAATTCTTTCAAATTTGTTAACTTAGAAAATTGGTCAGGAAGTTTTTTTAATTGGTTATCAGTGGCATTAAAATATAACAAGTCGTGTAGGTTTGATAATGATTCAGGAAGCTTTTTAATACCATTATCGCTTAAATAAAGAAATTGTAGCTTATTTAGGTTACCAATTTCGGTAATGACCTCATTAATGCTATTATGCCCTAAATCTAGCATCTCAAGATAACAAAGGCTTGCTATGTCAGTAGGGATTGATTTAAGTTCATTACAAGATAAGTTAAGGACTTTTAATGATTTACATTGGGTTATTAATGATGGGAACTCCGCTAACTTATTGTTATATGCACTAATAACACTATAGGAAAATGGCGATGAAATTAATGAATCAATTTCTAGATGGTGACCTGAATCTAAATTTAACGCTAAACTAGAATCTGAATGTTGGTGTAACATAGGTTTCTCCCTATGATGAGTAAGTGAGTTACCCTTAAATTTCAGGTAACGCTCAAAGTCAGTAATAGTATAAAACAACCACGATATTCTAATTAAACAAAATAATACATAACAAAAGGTAGGAAATAATGTCTAATATCTTGTTATTAGATAGCGACAATTTTTCACGTATGCTTTATCAGCCTGAACAACAACCTGGGCAGTTCGTTATTGTTTATTTTTCGGCTTCTTGGTGTGTACCATGTAAGAACATGCAACCTATTTTCCAACAAGTCGCGAACCACATTGATGATAAAAAAATAGTTTTTGGGGTTGTCGATATTGCACAATCACCAACTTTAGCACCTAAGTACGGGATAAAAACTGTACCCACTATCGCAATTTTTCAGGACACTCGGTTAGTTCACACGATTGCAGGAGAGGTACCCTTAAATAATGTATTAATGGTATTGAAGCAGGTGCTCGATAGTTAGTAATATTCGATTTTTTGCGTTAAGTTAACTCTAACTACTCATACAAGACATTCACAATGTTAATACTTATTTTAGAAGGTGTATTAATCGGTTGCTTACTTGGTTTAACTGGGGCCGGTGGCGGGATTCTTGCTGTCCCCGCCCTGATGGTAAGCCAGAACTGGAGTGTAGCTTTAGCCGCTCCAGTTGGTCTTTTGGCTGTGACACTCGCTGCTTTGGTTGGTGCAATTCAAGGGCTTATAAATAAAACTATTCGATATAAAGCTGCTATTTGGATTGCGTTATTAAGCATACCTACGGCTAAATATGGTATCTATCTTTCCCATATTATCTCTCCGGTTTGGTTAACGCTCACTTTCAGCATGGTTATGTTTTATGTGGCTTATCGAGGTTTTTTGGGCGAACCAAGTGAGTTAACGCATTCAATTTGCCAAATTAATCAAGAAACAGGAAAGTTTATTTGGAATATCAAAACTGCTGCTGTACTTGGTGGTATTGGTATAATTTCTGGGTTATTGACAGGGTTGCTCGGGGTGGGTGGGGGTTTTGTGATAGTCCCAGCACTACGGAAGTTTACCAATTTAAATATGAAGAGTATTATCGCAACATCATTACTGGTGATTTTTTGTATTGGTAGTATTAGTATTTTTATTAATGTATTAAATGGATTCCCCTATCCAAAAGAAATTAGCTCTATTTTTATTGTCTCTTGTATTATTGGTTTATTAATAGGGAGGTTAATAATTAATTATCTTTCAGCTAAAATGATTAAAACGATATTTTCAATATTGGTCATTATTGTTGCATTAGTCTTGTTTATTTCATCATTAAGTGAGTTGAATTTCATTTGATTTATTAAGGGATTAATAGGTAATCGATTAATCTATGTGGTATGCCACTATTTTTGATAAACCGTAGTTTAACCTATCATAATGGCATAAAATCGATTTATCTTCATCCGCAAATAGGTATAATGAATAATCGCATTTTTTCTGCCCTGATAAAGATTAATATGAACTAATATTATATTCATCGGGGTGGTCATTAAAGGTTAACTAATATAATTATGGCAAAGCAAGATAGCTCAACAACGATAATAGATATAGCTAAGCGTGCTAATGTAACGGATATTACAGTCTCAAGGGCATTTAACCATCCAGAAATGGTAAAGAAAGAAACTCGAGATAAAATATTGGCAATAGCTCAAGAGCTAAATTATGTTCCTAACCTTTTCGCTCGGAATTTGAAGAATAAAAATAGCCGCATAATTGGTGTGGTTACTGATAGCACATTTAACCCATTTTATGTTGTATTAATTCAAACAGTTTCTCGTTTAGCGAAAGAAAAAGGCTATCAGGTGATGATCTTTGACTCGGATAGCGATGAAAAAGCAGAGAAAACGGCTATTGAGACCTTAGTTAGCTATAAGGCTAGTGGGATTCTGCTATCTCCTGTTCGCGATGATAAAGGCTATCAACCAAGTTACCTTTCTTTAATTGACCAGCACAATGTACCTTTAGTTTTTGTAGACCGTGCAATTTATGGCTATGAAAATAAATACTCGGGTTTATTTTTGAAAAACTTTGAAATTGGGGCATTAACAGGTAAGTTTTTGAGTCAGCAAGATTGTGATAATACGTTAATTGTTTCTGGTCCTAAAGATTCGGAAATTAGTTTGTCGCGTTTATCAGGAATATATGAGGCCTTTCCAAATAGGGGGAACATTCATGTATTATACAGTAGCTATATGTTTAATAAAAATGATGAAGCTTATTTAAGGGAAAAGGTTCAAGAACTATACACACCTAATATGTATATTGTGGGGCTTAATGGTATTATCACAGCAGGTATGTATAAAATTATTTTAGAATTAGGCTTGTCTTGCCGTTATTTTTCAGTCGATTTACCGCCATATGCTGATACTTATCACCTGTCTATTTCAGGTGTTCATCATGACTCTGTTTACCTTGGTGAGTTAACTACAGATTTATTATTTTCTGAAATAGAGCGTGAAACAAATAAAAATCACCAAACAAAGCAAATATTTGTAGATGGTAAACTGGTTGTTTACTAATTAAAGCGGCCTCGTTTAGAGGCCCTTTAATTTTTTTATTATATTATTTTAATAAAAGTTTAGCTTAGCGTTTCATTGAGCTAATTAATGTTGCTCCCCAGATAATTAAGCCTTTTACAATATATTGTACATAAGGGGAAATACCGAGTAAATTTAAGCCATTATTGAGAACACCTAATATCATTGCTCCAATTAAGGTTCCGATAATCATTCCTCGGCCACCAGCTATGGATGCACCACCAAGCACAACGGCGGCAATAGCATCTAATTCAAAGCCTACACCTGCATTAGGTTGGCCACTCATAACACGGGAAGTAAAAATAAGGCCAGCGAATGCCGCGGTAAAACCACTAATCACATAAACTAACATTTTATAGCGTTCGACACGGATACCACTAAGACGAGCGGCTTCTTCATTACCTCCGATAGCATAAATATAGCGACCAAATGAAACGTGGTTTAAAACAACATAAAAAATTAAGTACAGCCCCAGCATTAATAAAATAGGAACTTGTATACCCATTAATTCTTCACGTCCCCAAAAAGCAAATTCTTGGGGGAGCCCTGAAACAGGATAGCCACCGGTATAAATTAATGCTAAGCCTTTGGCGATTATCATGGCACCAAGTGTGACAATGATAGGTGGCATTTTACCGTAAGCGGCTAATATTCCATTAATAAAACCGAATGCAATACCTGATAATAGGCCAAGAGCGATTGCGGCATAGGGGTCCATGCCATAATATTTCATTAAACCCGCCATTAAAGTTCCAGAAAGAGCCATAACAGCACCGACTGACAGGTCAATCCCCCCGGTCAAAATAGCAAATGTCATACCAATAGCAATAATGGCATTAATTGAAACCTGACGAGCAATCGTTGAAAGATTATTTACCGTTAAGAAATGCTCATTAAAAATGGACATACATGTAAATAAAAGAATTAAACCAACGAGCGGTAAAAATGCAGGTATTTTTGTTAGCTTAGAAAAACTAAATTTATTTTTAGTTAATGGAATAGTACTTTGATTAGACATAGTCATTATCCTATATAATATTGCCGGCTGCATGTACCATGATCTGAGTTGAGTTTATATCGTCCCCATTTAACTCAGCGGCAATTTCACCATCTCGAAAAACTAAAACTCGGTCACTAACACCGATAACTTCTGGCAACTCTGATGAAATCATAATGATAGAAATCCCTTTTTCAGTCAGAGAGCGCATTAACTGATAGATTTCTGATTTCGCACCAACATCAATTCCTCGAGTAGGCTCATCGAAAATAAGAATTTTAGCTTGCTTATTTAGCCAGCGAGCAATAACAACTTTTTGCTGATTACCACCACTTAAAGTGGAAACGGCAGTGTGAGGCTCTGGTGTTTTAACTTTTACTTGAGAAATTAATTCAATAGATAAAGTGAGTTCTTTTTTATTTTGGATTAAAAATAATTTTTGAGCGTGGTTATTTAACCAAATATTCTCTTTTACAGAGAAAGGCAAAACAAGTCCTTGAGTTTTTCGACTTTCAGGTAATAAACCAATTCCTAATTGTAAAGCCGTCGCAGCTGATTTAATTTTGACTTCTTTACCTTCTAAAATAACTTTTTTCTTATAGGATTTATCAGCACCAATCATGGCAAGAATGGTTTCGGTACGGCCTGAGCCGACTAAACCAGCTAACCCTAATATCTCCCCTTTTTTTAACTGAATATGGTTTACAGGGCTATTAGCAAAACGCTGGACCTCAGCATCTAAAATGACCTCTTGTTGATCAAATTGGCGCTTATGAGGGTAAATATTTTCTACTTCACGACCGACCATCATTTCGATAATCACATCTAAATCGGTATCATCGACTTTACGCGAACCGATGTATTGACCATCGCGTAATACGCTGATAGTGTCACAGATCTCATAAATTTCTTCTAAATGGTGAGAAATAAAAAACATCCCAACCCCTTTAGCTTTTAAATCACGCATCACATCAAATAAATGATTGGCTTCATTTGGTGTTAATGTCGCTGTAGGCTCATCTAATACGAGGATTTTTGCATCTAAAGAAAGAGCTTTTGCAATTTCGACAAATTGTTGTTCTGCGATACTTAAATGGCTAATAGGTTCATCAATATTAATATTCACACCTAGCTCAGCTAATATCTCCTGAGACTTTTTACGCATTGATTTTCTATCTAATAAACCAAGTTTATTCTTTAACTCTCTATTTAAAAAAATATTTTCAAAAGCATTTAAATAAGGAATTAGTGAAAACTCTTGGAAAATAATACCCACACCCGCTTTAATGGCGTCTCTGTAGTTATGAAACGTATGTTCCTTACCTTCAATCAGAATTTGCCCGCTATCAGGTTTATGTATTCCACATAAAACTTTCATTAGCGTTGATTTGCCTGCGCCATTTTCACCTAATAATGCGTGAACCTCTCCTTTTTCCAAAGAGAGATTGATATTATCTAACGCCTTAACCCCAGGGAAAGTTTTGCTGACATCTTTTAATGCTAATAATTGCATCATATTGCTTCCCTATATTTTCTTCACCGCTTAAAAATGGGTAACAAAGTCATTTGGAAGATAAATATTCCAATATGCATTTTATTATTAATTGTTATTGGAGATGTATTGCACCTATACATAGGATATGGGTGCAATACATTATTTATAAAACGAACGATTACCAGTGGAAATCTTTAGCGTTAGTTTTGTCGATTAACTTAACATCAATAGGGACTTCTTTCGGTACGTTAGCGCCCCAATATTTTGCTAGCCCCATTGCTAAGCCAATGCGGACTTGGTCACGCGGGAACTGCGCAGAAGTTGCGATAAACGGAGAGTTACCTTTTGCAATTTCAGCAACAGCTTCAGGTGAACCATCAACACTGACCAATTTCACATCACGACCAGAGGATTCAATTGCGGCTAATGCACCTAAAGAACCGACATCATTAACACTGAAGATCCCGTTTAGTGTAGGGTTAGCTTGTAGCATGTTTTCTGTGACATTCATTGCAGTATCACGCTCTTGCTTACCGTTCAATTTAGTCACAATCTTGATATTTGGATATTCTTTCATGGCGGCTTCGAAACCGCGAACACGTTCTAGAATTGGGACTACTGGAATACCATCTAAAATAGCGACTTCACCTTTACCACCAAGTGCTTCACCTAGGCGTTTACCTGCCATTAAGCCCGCATCGTAGTTTTTAGAACCTACAAAAGAGTCTATTGGCCCATTTGCTTGCGCATCAATAGCGATGACAACGACGCCGGCTTTCTTCGCTGCAAGTACTGCAGTTTCAGCACCGACACTATCGGCTGGGTTGATTAGCAAAATATCGATTTTTTTCTGTAACATATCTTCGATATCGCTGGTTTGTTTTGAGACATCATGAGCGGCGTCAGAAATATATAATTGTGCACCCATATCGCCTGTTGCGCTCTCTAAGGCTTCTTTCATGGTGACAAAATACTCGTTATTTAGCTCTTGAAACGACATGCCAACGGAAACTGGTTTAGCCGTAGCGTTAAACGCCATACCTAAGGTTAGTACACTTGCAGCTACAGCTAACTTTTTGAATTTACTCAACATAAGATGTTCTCCTAAACGAGCGTTTAATTATATGTAGGGTATTACTTTGTTTAATGTTTATTTGAATTATCAATTGCGACAAACGGTTAATATATTTATGGTTTAATGACGACTTTAATTGAGTCTGCCGATTTGGCCATAACAAAGGCTTCTTCCCAATCATCGATGGAGTAGAAGTGGGTAACGATATCATCGGCACTGACTAAACCACGGCTAAATAGGTCGATAGCGACTTCATAGCTGTATGGGCCTAAGTGAGCTCCGCGGATATCTAATTCTTTGCGGTCACCAATAATCGACCAGTCAACGGTTGTTTCTTTACCAAAGACGCTAAACTCAACGAAACGCCCCAATTTACGGATCATTTCTAGGCCTTGAGTAACGCCAATAGGTGCGCCTGTCGCTTCGATATAAACATCGCAACCGTAGCCTTCGGTCATCTCTTTAACTAGTTTGATGGCGTCTTCTTTAAGCGGGTTGATCACCACGTCAGCCCCAAATTTTTTTGCTAGCTCAAGGCGTTCATCAATAGCATCGATAACGACCAGTTTTTTCGGAGTTTTCAGTTTAGCAACTTGGATCATGCATAATCCAAGAGGCCCAGCACCAGCAATGACGACGACGTCATTTAAGTCAATATCACCACGGCGTACCGTGTGAATAGCACAAGCCATTGGCTCAATTAAAGCGGCATCTTTATCCGAAAGTTCATCAGGGATTTTGTGAATAATTGCACGTTCAGAAAACCGCATATATTCAGCCATACCACCCTCGGCAACTTCTTTTTGGAAGCCATAGATATCATGGGTTTCACACATCCAGTATTTACCAGATTTACAGAAACGGCATTCCCAACAAGGAACGATTTGTTCTGCTAGTATGCGGTCACCTACCTTTAATTTAAATTTTTCGGCAGAGCCTTCACCTAATTCAGCGACACGACCATAAAATTCATGGCCTGGCACTACAGGTGCTTTGATCCACGGGTCATCTCCCCAGAACATTTGAGCACCATCATTCGCTTTACAGTCACCAGCACAGATCCCGCACCCATCGACTTTGATAACAACTTCTCTATATCCTGGTATTGGTCTTTTTATATTTTCAAATCGGTAATCATGGGGACCATGACAAACAACGGCTTTCATTTTTTCAGGTAGCTTACTCATGTTCTAAAACCTCTTTCTAGTTGTTAGCCCTAATGTTGACGTCAACATTAAGCGTTTTTTTTATAACTCATGACTTGATTTTTTAACGCTTAACTATCAATAACGGTACGAATGTAAGAAAAATGGTTATTTAATGTTATAGATAAAATAAATTTTTTTTAATATGACGACGTCGTCATTTTTGAAACTAGGTATTTAAAAAACTAAAATTTGTGATTTAAATCCTAATTTTAGTCGTCTCTCTAAGTGTTTTCATTAGTAAATGGGAACGCTATGGATGTTTGTAATGCAATGAAATTAAACATAAAAAAATTCTCATTTCTCGATTTACTTCTTTTTAAGAAATGAATGTAACGCCGAGTATAATTATTTTAACTATTTTCAGAAGAGGGGAATGCATGCAAAAACATTTCAGCTCACATTTTTCAATGAAAATAATTTTAATGATTATCAAATAAAGTGATCTATATTGGTGAAATAGCCATTATTTTAAGAAATAAAATTTTATTTAAAAAGACTAAACAGAGTAATAGATAATTTTGATTGGTTATTGCTACTATTTTTCTTAAGAATGACTTTTACAAAAAAAGAGCTTTATACTTTGTTGTAATTTATCAAGCAAAGCATAAAGCCAATTAGAGCCAATATTTAACTTCATTTTGTTAAGGAAACTGTCGAACTACTATTAAATAAAGTGGTGCGAGGGGGATTCTCTCGCACCGAAAGCAGAAGGTTAAACGACCATCGGTGCAATGATAAAACCGAAGGCGACACCTGCAATTATTCCGCCTAGCCCTGGTAACATAAATGGGTGATTTAAAATGTATTTTCCGACGCGTGTAGAACCGGTTGAGTCAAACTCTATTGCGGCTAAAGACGTTGGATAGGTAGGCAGAACAAAAACCCCAGTGACGGCGACAAAAGATGCCAATATAGCCCATGTTGGAACATCTAAGGCAATGGCTAAAGGAATAATTAATGGTGTGGTGGCACCTTGTGAGTAGAGTAATGCGCAGGTAAAAAATAGCACTAAAGCTAACAAAATAGGGTAGGCGGATAATACATCTCCAGCGATGGCTTTAATTTGGTCCATATGCGCATCGACAAATGTAGTTCCTAAAGTCACGATACCTAATATGACCGCGAGGGAGCTCATTCCTGAACGGAAAGTTGGCGCTAAAACAATTGAATTTGGCGATGTTTTACAAAAAACAACCATTAAACACGCAGCACTGAGCATACAGATAATGATGATATCTCGAGTTCCCATGGGTTTACCAATATCAAAACCAGGGCGCAATTGAGGGAATGCAGCTAGTATAACGATAGCAAACGTCGCAATAATAAATAGGACGACAGAGAATTTTTCTCTCGTAGTGCTCTCGCCTTTTTTCTCTTCGTATTTATGAACTAACCCTTTTTGTAGGCGTTCTAAATAAACCTCATCATCTTCTAGTTCACAGCCTTGGCGTGATGCGATAAATGCTGCGACCATTGCTGCGACGAAAGAGGCTGGTAGACAAACAGACATAACCACAATAAAGGTAACACCATTCCCTTCCATAATGGTTAACATGGCAGCCATCGCCGCACTGATTGGCGAACCAGAAATGGCGATTTGGGATGCAACAACTGAGCCTGCTAAGGTTCTGGATGGGCGGATACCCGAATCTTTCGCAATTTCAGCAATCACGGGGAGCATGGAGAACACAATAAAGCCGGTTCCTGCCATGATAGTCATTACCCAAGTTGTAATTGGTGCTATAATATTCAAATACTTAGGGTTTTTACGCATAAATTTGCTGGCAAGGTGTACCAAGTAATCCATACCTCCAGCAGCTTGTAATGCGGACGCTGCAACTACGACGGTCATAATAATTAAAATAACATCGACAGGGGGAGAGCCTATAGGTAAACCAAATCCAATCGTTAAGACGGCTAAACCTAATCCACCGCATAGCCCTATACCTATTCCTCCCATACGTATACCGAAGAAAATTGCGCCTAATACCACAATGATTTCTAGCCAAACCATAATCGTCTCCAATAGACAATATATTGTCATTAGTAATATAAAAATTAATTTTTGATAATTAATATGAGTTATAAATGTTTTTATGCGTTTCTATTTATCATTAGATTTTGTCGTCCAACTCTATTTTCATACCAATGAATACTGGCTCTGACTAATGAGCTGGTTGAGTCAATGTATTTTTCAGGGTATTTATTTGTTTCATTTTCTAGAATGACGGGAACTTCAGTACAACCTAAAACAATAATTTCAGCACCTCGAGAAAATAATAATTCGGCTTGTTCTTTCATGATGGATTCCGCCATTTTTTTATTTCCCGACTTTAATAAATAAATGCTTTTCATTACCATCTCTTGGCTTTTAATATCTGGAGTAATACACTTTAATTTTTCATTCTCTATATTTTTTTGATATAACCCCATAAGCATAGTGGCATTGGTTGCTAATAAACCGATATGTTTTTTCTTAGTGGCTAGTACTTCCATCATTGTCGTTTCAACAATACTTAGCATATCGACGTGACAGGCCTGCTTTAGCTCGTCAAACCAAAAATGTGCAGTATTACAAGGGATAACAATACATTCAGCACCAGCAGTTTCGAGTTTTTTTAAATAATCAGTCATTAAGGGTAAGGGGGATACGCCATGGTTTAATAACGCTTCAGTACGGTCTGGAATATCAGGAATGGATGATATTATTAAAGGGATATGCTCTTGGTCTTTATTTGCGACAGTATAGTTCACAAATTTATTAAATAAATCGACGGTGGCAGCAGGCCCCATTCCTCCTAACACTCCAATTAAACCTTTCATTTTAATACTCCTGCCTCATACACCTTAATTTATAAAATAAGGGTAGTGAGATGTTATATTACTTAAATTATTTAACATATAAGTTAATATTTAATTAGCTATTAACTTATTTATCCCTGATTAATCTGTGGATAATATTTATCAATGTTTATCTAGGAAGAGAAATGCAAGTAAGTATGGTTTGATGCAAGATACGCATTAAAAATTAATCCTAAAATTAAATTATTTTAATAATGTAAGCTGAAAGGCTGAGTAGCATTGGCTTTGTGGAAAAGATATGAAATAAATAAAATTAGTTTTTGATTTTTGTTAATGTTTTAAATGGTAGGCTTATGCATAATACAAATAATGAATCTACAATATCAGCTTAATATTTTAACTAACAATTAACTTAAGATATCAATAAAAAAACTTTTAATGTTTTATATTTTAACAGCAAGTCCACTTAAGGCTTAATAACATGAAAAATATAGAAACAAAGTGGCTATATGATTTTTTAACACTGGAGTCATGTCGGCATTTTTCTCATGCAGCAGAACAACGAAATATTTCTCAACCCGCTTTTAGTCGCCGAATCAAGGCATTAGAAGAAGCAATAGGCGTTGAATTGTTTGATAGAACCACATCCCCTTTACAGCTTTCTGAAGAAGGTAAAATATTCCATTCCCAAGCTCGTAGCTTATTGCAGCAATTAGAATGTAACTTAAATGAATTATCTGGGCACAATGTGCTGAGTCTGCCCAATATTAAAATTGCTGCGGCGCATTCGCTGTCATTAAGCCTATTGCCTAAGTTAGTTCATGCATTATCAGGTTATGGGGAAGAATTTGTCTATCATGTTGAAGCCATTGATGTGGTTCAAGTGGTAAATACGTTGCGAGAAGGGAAGAGCGATTTTATCATTTCATTTTATGATGAGGATTTAATGCAGTCGCCATTTTCTTGTTTAAATGTGTTTGAGTCCGAGTTGTACCCAATTTGTGCAGCGGATGAGTTTGGCAAACCGTTATTTGATATCTACCAACCTCAAGTACCGTTATTGAACTACACCAGTGCTTCTTATATGGGAAGGTTAGTTAATCGTCGATTAAGTGAGTTTGGTGCGATTAACTCTAAAACACTCTTTATGTCATCAATGAGCGAATTGCTAAAAAATATGGCATTGGATGGTCATGGAATTGCATGGTTGCCGATTTACTCGGTAGTTAATGAGTTAAAAGAAAAAAAACTAGTCTGTCTCAACACCCCAGAATTAACGATACCTATTCAAGCTTACATTTACCGCATGGATACTCGCTTGAATAAAACAGCAGAGGATTTTTGGCGTATTTTAAAGAAAAATATTCCAGAAGATTTACGGCATTTGTAATGGAAAAGGAATAATTTATGATACATAACATCTGGATATATTGAGCGTTATCCTACGATGATATTGATGAGGTCTTAGCTGGTAATTAAGTCATAAGGTGTATAAAAGACCTCTATTCAGGTAGTCAGATTAATTATGTAGCCTTAATTTTAGCTTGTATTCCGTCAATGATTATCAGCGCTTGGGGTCTTACCCTGGAAAATAGCTTTAGTTTTTAGTGAATGTTTAAGCTTATCGTTGCTGAGGGAGTATTTTTGGGTGTGTGACCAACACCTATTTGGAAAACATGTTTAGGTTTCTTTAAAGAAAACTTTAATTTATTCTCTTTTAGATTGTCTTATTTGGATTGGTTATTTGTGGTTAAAAGAAAAAAGTACTTTAATAGACAAAATATTATTAATGTATTCTCTTCAGCGTTAGCTAAAAATGAGAATGAGCGTCAATAAGTTTTGACTTTACTTAAAAATTGATTATCGGAACTGTATTAAATACTAAGCTTTTACATATCTGTGATATGGCAAAATCAGCCTATTGTTATAGGTAATTTTTGCTATAGCTTTTTCCCTTAGGGGCTGCTCATATATTAGGGTAAGCTTTGGTTTTTATATAACCATCTGTAATTAAAGGGTTTGTTTTTATCGATATGTTGTGAAGTAGCAGGCTTGGGATGAAAAAGCTTGCCGGATAAGTCGAGTAGTTATTTGCTTATGCTAACGAAAAATTTAAAAATATAGTAGGTGCTTTTTATTTGGATATTAAAAAACAGAGGAATATCATTTATTGACAATTGAAAAATGAACTAATTGTTTTTATTGAATTTAGTTTCGATTTTTTTATTGATAATCTTACTGATCACTCTATTATGAGTATAGTTTCAATTATAAATCATTTCTAATATTTAAATATTGTTATGTTAATTTAGGAGTATCCATGGAGAATATATTGTCAATTTTGGATGTCCCAAATACTGCATTTATGCTGCTTTGTACGAGCCTTGTTATGCTAATGACTCCTGGACTTGCTTTTTTCTATGGTGGATTAGTCTCTCGTAAAAGCGTTATTACCATTATGTCCCAGAGTTTCTTTTCTATGGGGTGGGTGGCAATTATTTGGTTTGTAGTTGGTTATTCATTATCGTTCGGCCCCTCGATTAATGGGATTGTCGGTGACCCATTTTATTATGCATTCTTGAATAACATAAGCCCTCAAACGATGTATACCGGTAATGATGGCGGCTTACCAATACTGGTTCATTTTGGATATCAAATGATGTTTGCGATTATTACTCCAGCCTTAATTACCGGAGCTTTCGCAAATAGAGTTAATTTCCCTGCTTATCTCGTATTCTTAACCCTATGGACATTATTTGTCTATGCACCGTTCGTTCATATGGTTTGGAGCCCAGATGGTATTTTCGCTAAATGGGGGGTTGTTGATTTTGCGGGTGGTATTGTCGTTCACGCAACAGCAGGTTTCGCTGCAATTGCTTCAGCGTTATATGTCGGTAAAAGAGTCGTTAAATCGGATGGTACTCACAATATTCCGTATATTGCACTTGGCGCGGCTTTATTGTGGTTCGGTTGGTATGGTTTTAACGCGGGCTCTGAATTGCAAGTCAATACTGTAACTGTTTCAGCGTTTATTACTACAGATATCGCCGCCGCATTTGCAGCAATTACTTGGTTTATTATTGAACGCTTCCATACAGGAAAACCTAAACTTGTCGGTTTTTTAACAGGGGCTGTAGCAGGGTTAGCTACTATCACACCGGCTTCGGGGTATGTTTCAATAGGTTCTGCAGCAATTATTGGGGTTATTGCCAGTATCGTCTGCTATACCTGTGTTTTCTTAGTCCGACGCCATTTAGATGATGCATTAGATGTTTTCGGTGTGCACGGTGTCGGTGGTATTACAGGCTCAATTTTAGTCGGTGTATTTGCATCAACGGTTTGGAATGCGAAAGGTCCCGCGGGGTTAATTGAAGGTAACGGCATGCAAATTGTGAAGCAAACTGTAGCTGTTGTCTTTACCAGTATTTGGTCCTTTGTCTTTACAATCTTAATTCTTTGGATAATCAATAAATTTACGCCAGTTAGAGTCGACCAAAATGCGGTTGGTGACAATTTAGATATTGTTGGATTTGACGAAGACGCGTACCGAGAAAAAGCAGATTAGTTAGCAAATATATTGTTTCTTGCAGTTTATCCTAATTGGTGGGTTTATTTGAACCACCGGTTGGGGTAGCTGCTAAATACAGCTGGTAATTTAGGATGGGTATATGAAAAAGAAAATAGCAATAGCTATTCAGGCTATTTGTTTTATGGGGCTATCGATGGGTGCAAATGCTGCGACCGATACACAGCAACCACAAACTTTGCGTCTAGCGATTGGCTCTGAACCAACCGAGGGTTTTGACCCAATGTTAGGTTGGAGCCACGGCAGCTATTTACTTTTACATAGCCCATTACTCAAGCAAAAAGCGGATTTGTCATGGCATAGTTACATGCTTGAGAAATATGAACATTCAGATGATGGTAAAGAGTGGACATTAAAATTAAAGGATGGACTTAAATTCTCCGATGGCTCCCCTTTAACGGCAAAAGATGTCGTTTTTACCTATAACAATGCCGCAGCAAGTGGTGGAAAAGTGGATATGGGGAACTTTGCTAAAGCGCAGGAGATTGACCCATCAACCGTTAAAATCACATTATCCTCACCCCAAAGTACCTTTATTAACGTTTTGGGCTCATTAGGCATTGTTTCAGCAGATAAATATGATGCAAAAAAATATGCACATAACCCTATCGGAGCAGGCCCCTACCGTTTAGTGAATTTCCAGCCGGGCCAGCAATTAATCGTAGAAAGAAACCCTTTCTATGCGGGGCCTAAAAACGATTTCGATAAAATGGTTTTTGTCTTTCTCAATGAAGATGGCGCTTTTGCTGCCGCTCAAAGTGGTGAACTAGATATTGTACGCATTCCCGCAGCTGTCGCGAGTAATGCTAAAGATGTCAAAAGTATGAAACTAATTGAACGCCATAGTGTTGAAAACCGAGGGATCTCATTCCCAATTCCGCCAGCGGGCGAGAAAAATGCCTCAGGCGACCCAATTGGTAACGACATTACTTCTGATGTTGCTATTCGCAAAGCGATCAATTACGCCATTGACCGCAAACTATTAGCAGATGCTGTTTTAGAAGGTTTTGCTATTCCTGCTTATACGGGCGTTGAAGGCTTGCCTTGGAATAACCCTCAATCTTCGTTTAAAGATGGAGATATTGAAAAAGCGAAATCTATACTGGAAGACGCTGGCTGGAAAATTAATAAAGACGGCTTAAGAGAAAAAGACGGTAAGGTTGCGAAATTGACACTGTGGTATGCCAGTGGTGATAGCACTCGTCGTGATTTAGCTCAAGCCGTAAGGGCTAGCTTAAAGCCGATTGGTATTGAGATGGATTTAAAATCAGGCAGTTGGGAAACCGTGGAAAAGTACATGCATGCCAACCCAACATTATTTGGGTGGGGGAGCCTTGACCCAATGGAACTGGTGCATAACTACAGCAGCAAAGCGGCGGGTGTCGGGTTTTATAACGCAGGTTACTATAAAAATCCCGCAGTTGATAAGGTGATAGAAGAAGCACTTCGCCAACCAGATCAAGATGCCGCTATTCCATTTTGGCAAAAAGTGGATTGGGATGGACAAACAGGAACTGGTATTCAAGGTGACGCCGCTTGGGCTTGGTTAATGAACGTACAACACCTTTATTTATTGAATAACTGTGTTGAGCTAGGTAAAGGGGCACCTGAAATCCACGGTTCATGGTCAGTGTTGAATAATGTTGATGACTGGGCTTGGACCTGCAAGTAATGCGGACAACCATAGGGCTTTTGTTCAGGTTTATCTGTTTATTAGTGGTGACTGCATTTGGGGTTTTTATTCTCCTTAGCTATTCACCTATAGACCCAATTAAAGCCTATATTGGTAATGATTTAATGCATGTTCCCCCAGACCAGTATCCGTTGATTGCGGCTCGCTGGGGGCTTGACCAACCATTGTGGATGCAGTTTTGGCGTTGGTTTTCTCAGTTGTTACAAGGTGATATGGGGTATTCCATGCTCTATAACATCCCTGTATCACAGGTGATTACCGATAGGTTAGCGCCATCGTTAGCTTTGTTATTATCGGCGTGGCTGTTTTCTGGGGTGATTGGTTTTGGTTTGGGGCTGATAGCAGGGCGCTACCTAAATAGATGGCCAGATAAAATTATTTCAACGCTATCTTATTTATTGGCGTCGATCCCCGTTTTTTGGGTTGGTTTACTGTTATTGTCACTTTTTGCTGTTTCACTACAGTGGGCGCCGATTTGTTGCGCTTGGCCGATTGGCTTAGATGAACAATCATCCACACTGTCACAAAAAGTGCATCATCTTGTGTTACCTGTAGTGGCTCTAGGGATGTTAGGCATTGGTAATATAGCTCTGCATACTCGTTCGAAAGTTGCTGAGGTGATGAACAGTGAGTTTATCCACTACGCGAAAGCTCAAGGGGATAAAGGGTGGTCGATGATAAGCTTTCATGTGGTAAAACATGCGATTACACCCGCAATATGTTTACAGTTCGCCTCTATTGGTGAGTTGCTCAGCGGAGCATTACTAGCAGAAAAAGTGTTTGCTTATCCTGGATTAGGCCAAGCAACCATTGATGCTGGCTTACGTGGTGACATCCCTTTGTTAATGGGGATCGTGATGCTATGTGCGGTAGTGATTTTCTTTAGTAATAGTATCTCTGACATGATGCTTAAGAGAGTGAATAAAGGGGTACTCCGAGAGCCATGACTTATAACCCAAATAAAGCCTTAATTAAGTTAGTTATTTCATTGTTATGTTTATTGGTTTTAGGGGCTTATGCCGCATGGCTTTCTCAAACTGATGTGGATGTGAATTTACTCGACCGTCGACAAGCACCTTCATGGGCACATTTATTCGGTACGGATAATTTAGGTAGAGACTTGTGGGACAGAGTATTTCAAGGAATAGCGACCAGCTTACAAATTGGCACCACCGCTGCATTATCGAGTGGAGTGATAGCGCTTGTGATGGCAAGTTTATCTTCGTTCAGTAGGACGATGGATTATGTTATTCGTGGCTGTATTGACTCCCTGTTAGCCTTGCCTCACTTGCTATTATTGATATTGATTTGCTTTACGTTAGGTGGTGGAAAAGTGGGCGTAATTTGGGCTGTTGCTTTGACTCACTGGCCAAAGCTAACGTTGGTCTTACGTTCCGAGTTGCTTCGAGTGCAACAAACAGATTACATCATGTTATCGAAACGGATTGGAAATAGTGCGCTTTACCGATGCCGATATGACTATTTACCGATGATCCTTTCACAATGGTTAGTAGGGACGTTATTGATGTTCCCACATGCGATATTACACAGTGCGGCATTGAGTTTTTTGGGTTTTGGTTTGTCTCCACATGAAGCATCGTTAGGTATTTTACTTTCCGATGCATTGCGTTACTTAAGTACTGGTGCGTGGTGGTTAGCCATGTTTCCGGGCGTCGCATTAGTTGGGTTAGTGCTGTTATTTGATCAGTTTGCTAAAGCGGTACAACAATTATGGTTGAGGAGCGATTGATGCTAAGTTTTGATAACCTAACGATTGATGTTGCGAAATTTCGCTGGCTAGGCAAAAAGCGTTGGTCTCCACTTTTACAAGATATCTCATTGGATATTGCGCCAGGTGAAATGGTTGCATTGGTAGGAGGAAGTGGAGAAGGGAAAAGTTTACTTCTACAAAGTAGTTTAGGTTTATTACCTGAAAATATGCGTTGTCGCGGTGATATTGTATTAAATGGGTGCCAGTTGACAGAAAAGTCAAAACAACAATATCGCGGTAATTCACTGTGCTATATCCCACAAGGGGTTAGTGCATTAAATCCACTCATTAAGATAGGCCCTCAACTTGAACGTGCTGCGGTATTAAGTGGGCAGCATATTAAAATGCATGACGTTGCATTGCATTTACAGCAATACAATTTACAAGCAGATTTAATTCATAGTTATCCCAATAAGCTTTCAGGGGGAATGGCAAAACGCGTTCTCGCTTGTAGTGCGACGCTCTCCCAAGCTGAATATATTCTTGCGGATGAAATTTCATCATGGCTAGATGATGAACATGCGATACAACTTCTACAACATATCAAATCTCTTTGCTTTGCTGGTAAAGGTGTTTTATGGGTTACTCACGACCTTGCAATGGCGGTGCGTTTTGCTGATCGCATTGCGTTATTGCGTAATGGTGTTTTAGAAGAAGTACTCAGCAGTGAAATATTAAAGCAAGGCGGAGGAGGGAAGTGGTTTCAATCTCTATGGGATTCTTTGCCTGAACAACAGTTTATGAATTGGACTCAGTGAATAAATATTATTTAAAAATTAAATGTAGGAAGTCACTAATAAATAAAAACTCTTATTTCGACTGTCTTAATTTGAATGTTTATTGGTGTGAATTTTATTTATTTAACTCGTCGTTATTAGATATTTAACTCAATTTATATTTAAAAATAAAATGAGTTATTCGCTCATAAAATGATTACTTATCAGTATTAACACTAAGCTTTATCAATTGAGGAGGCGTTATGCAGTTAACCCCAAGAGAAATTGAAAAATTGATGGTTTACACACTTGCTGATGTGGCTGAAAAACGCCGCGCACGTGGCGTGAAATTAAATTATCCCGAAGCCGTTGCCATTATCACGGTTACTGCACTTGAAGGTGCCCGTGATGGTAAAACCGTTGAGGATGTGATGAAAGAAGCAGCGACTGTTTTAACAAAAAAAGACGTTATGGATGGCGTGGAAGACTTAATTCCAAATGTTCAAGTAGAAGCTATTTTTACTGATGGTACTCGTTTAGTGACCGTCCATAATCCGATTAAATAAATGAAGGATGAGGTGAAATATGAGTAATTCAAAAACAAACATTAAAGCCCCGACTCCTTTAGGTGGTGTTATTTTTGCAGATGAGCCTATTGAGTTCAACGTTGGCAAACCTGAAACAAAAATTAAAGTCCGTAATACCGGTGACAGGCCTGTGCAAATTGGTTCCCACTTTCATTTTTTTGAAGTTAACCATGCATTAGAGTTCGACCGTGCAGCGGCTTACGGTAAGCGTTTAAATATTGCCTCTACAACGGCAATTCGTTTTGAGCCAGGTGATGAAGTAGAAGTTTCACTGATCCCTTATGGCGGAAAACAAAGTGTCTATGGGTTTAATAACCTTGTTGATGGTTGGGCGGGTGACAACGTTGCCGCTACTGAACGTCCTGCTAAAGCAATCGCCTTAAATAAAGCAATTGCTCGTGGTTTTAAGCATAAGGAACAGTAAGCGCGTTAGATGTCAGTAATGATGAATAACAATGCACCTTCTTAACATTAAAGGTAAATAACATGCCAAAAATTTCTAGACAAGAATACAACGGTTTATTCGGGCCAACAGTAGGCGATAAAATTCGTTTAGGCGATACCGACTTATATATTGAAATAGAAAAAGATTTACGTGGATATGGCGAAGAGTCTGTCTATGGTGGAGGTAAATCTTTACGTGATGGTATGGGAGCAAATAACACTTTTACCAGCGACAATGGCGTTTTGGATTTAGTTATCACTAACGTCACCATCGTGGATGCACGTTTAGGTGTCATTAAAGCCGATGTGGGGATTAAAGCGGGTAAAATTGTTGGTGTAGGGAAAAGTGGTAACCCAAATATTCAAGATAACATCACACCAGGCATGGTTGTCGGGGTATCTACGGATGCTATCTCTGGTGAACATTTAATCCTAACGGCTGCCGGTATTGATACCCATATCCACTTGATTTCTCCGCAACAAGCCTATGCCGCGTTATCAAATGGTGTGACAACTTTCTTTGGTGGCGGTATTGGCCCAACTGATGGAACTAACGGTACAACAGTGACGGCAGGCCCTTGGAACATGCGCTCTATGTTACGTGCTATCGAAGGTTTACCTATTAACGTGGGTATTTTAGGGAAAGGTAACTCGTATACACGTGAGCCACTTATCGAACAATTAGTTGCAGGTGCTGCGGGGCTGAAAGTTCACGAAGACTGGGGCGCAACAGGGAACGCTATTCGTCATGCGTTACGTATTGCTGATGAATTTGATGTACAAATCTCAGTGCATACAGACAGCTTAAATGAAGGTGGTTATGTTGAAGACACCATCGAGGCCTTTGAAGGTAGAACTATTCACACCTACCATACAGAAGGTGCGGGTGGTGGACATGCTCCAGATATCATTAAAGTTGTTAGCCAACCTAACGTATTACCAAGTTCAACCAACCCAACGTTACCGTTTGGCGTGAATAGCCAGTCAGAGCTATTTGACATGATCATGGTATGTCATAACCTGAACCCAAATATCCCTTCGGATGTGTCATTTGCGGAAAGCCGTGTTCGCCCTGAAACCATTGCAGCAGAAAACGTGCTGCATGATATGGGCGCTATTTCGATGTTCTCAAGTGACTCACAAGCGATGGGGCGTGTGGGGGAAAACTGGCTACGTATTGTCCAGACTGCGAACGCCATGAAAGCTTCCCGTGGCAAGCTACCTGAAGATGCTCCGGGTAATGATAACTTCCGTGTTCTGCGTTACGTGGCAAAAATCACTATCAACCCTGCAATTGCTCAAGGCATCAGCCATATCTTAGGCTCGATTGAAGTTGGCAAAATGGCCGATCTCGTATTATGGGACCCACGTATGTTTGGGGCTAAACCAAAACTGGTCATTAAAGGTGGCATGATCAACTGGGCTGCAATGGGTGATCCAAATGCATCCTTGCCAACACCTCAGCCTGTTTTCTATCGTCCAATGTTTGGTGCGATGGGTAAAACTGTCAATGACACCTGTGTGACTTTCGTTTCACAAGCAGCATTAGATGATGGCATTAAAGAAAAAGCCGATCTTGAGCGCCAAGTGGTTGCAGTCAATAACTGCCGAGCTATCGGGAAACGTGATTTAGTGCGTAACGGTGAAACACCAAATATCGAAGTTGATCCTGAAACTTTTGCTGTAAAAGTGAATGGTGAACACGCAACTTGCCAGCCGATTAGCGAAGCTGCAATGAACCAACGTTATTTCTTTAGCTAATCAGTACATGTTTGGATTATCTGCCCGCCGGTGGTGGGCAGAATTAACATAAAAGGTAATATTATGATCATTATTGAACATATTCTTGGCAATGTTAAAAAAGACCCAGTGTGGCAAGCACGTCAGAAAAATGCTGATGTTGATATTTTGATCCTCGATCAACGAGAAGCTCAGAAAAGCCGCTGCCGTAAAAATACCGAAAAAGGCCAAGATTTAGGTATCGCGCTGGACAGGAATGTCTTGTTATCTGATGGCGACGTTTTGCTATTTGATGAAGCTACCAACGCAATGACGATAGTTCAGATCTCCTTACGTGACGTCATGATGGTCAACTTATCCCACCTAAAAAATCTAAGTACAGAAGAACATATTCGTATTAGCTTCGAATTAGGGCATGCATTAGGTAACCAACACTGGAAAGCCGTTTTAAAGGGAGACCTTGTTTACGTACCGCTAACGGTAAGTGAAAAGGTAATGGGGTCGGTCATGCGCACGCATGGTTTTGGTGAAGACACCTTTACCTTCGTGAAGGGCGAAACTATTTTACCTGAATTGAGCCACTCTGAAGCGCGTTTATTATTTGGTGGGGCAGAAGAAACGGATACGCATGTTCATGTGGAATTAGGGCAGATCCACGGACACAGCCATAGTCATGGGCACAGCCACGATCACAACCATGATCATCATCATGACCATGGGCACTCTCATACACACAAATAACGTTCGTGTTAATGAGTAAGGAAAGTGATATGGAAGCATCTGACCTAATTAGAATTATGCAGTTTGGTGATTCAGCATTGCCAATTGGTGCATTTACATTTTCAAATGGGGTTGAATCCGCCATTCAAAAAGGTGTTGTCCACGACAAAGAAACGCTGAAATCCTTTGTTCACACGTCTTTGAAGGTTGCTGCACATTCAGATTGCATTGCTATTGTGGCTGCACATCGCGCCACTCTTGCTCAAGATAGCGACACATTGGCGAAAATTGATTGGGCTGTAAATAACCGCAAGCTGAATGAAGAAGCACGAATAATGACAACCCGAATGGGGAAAAAACTCGCTGAAATCTCAGTTCATATTTTTGAAGATCCACTAGTGAGTGGATGGCTTGCAAAAATCAAAGCGAATGAGGTTCCGGGAACCCAGCCGGTGATACAAGCCATGGTTATGGCAGTACAAGGAATAACAGAAAGAGATGTTGTCGTGATGCACCAATATGGTATTGCCATGACAATTTTAAGTGCAGCGATGCGATTAATGCGTATCACACACTATGAAACTCAGCATATTCTTTTTGAATTAAATGAAGAAATTAAGGTTTTTTGTGACATCGCAGCCTGTGGTGACATAGAACAAATGTCCTCATATGTTCCTGTTATTGATGTCTTAGCTGCGGTACACACTAAATCATTTGTCCGTTTGTTTATGAACTAACGAACAACTAAAAATTTTGGGGAAAAACGATGAAAAAAATGACTCGGATCGGAATTGGTGGGCCTGTTGGCTCAGGAAAAACTGCAATTATTGAAGTGATCACCCCGATCCTTATTGAAAGAGGCATTAAGCCGCTAATCATCACAAACGATATTGTGACGACCGAAGATGCGAAACAAGTAAAACGTACCTTGAAAGGTATTCTTGATGAAGAGAAAATTTTAGGTGTTGAAACGGGGGCATGTCCTCACACTGCGGTACGTGAAGACCCAAGCATGAACATTGCTGCAGTTGAAGATATGGAAGAACGTTTCCCTGATAGCGACGTGATCATGATTGAAAGTGGTGGCGATAACCTTACTTTAACTTTTAGTCCTGCACTAGCAGACTTCTACATCTATGTCATTGATGTAGCTGAAGGTGAAAAAATTCCACGTAAAAATGGCCCAGGTTTAGTACAAGCTGATATTTTAGTTATTAATAAGATTGACTTAGCGCCTTATGTTGGTGCTAGCCTTGAAGTGATGGAACACGACACGAAAATCGTTCGTGGCGACCGTCCCTATGTACTAACCAACTGTAAAACAGGGGAAGGGGTTATTGAGTTGGTTGATATGATCATGGATAAATTCCTCTTTACGCACCAAGTTCCAAGGGGGTAAAGATGACGAATTTCAGGGCAGATATAGCAAATACTCCAACGCGTGTTAAAGCTCATATTTTAGGCAGCAATGCACCTGAACTCGCCGCATATCAAGATGAACCGAAACAAATGCAAAGTGGTGCTGTTGGTAAAAGTGGTTACTTAAAATTAAGGTTTGCTCAAGGTGAATATCGTAGTGAGCTGGTGGAAATGGAGCGTCGTGTTCCCTCATTAGTGCAAAAAGCACTTTATTGGGATGAACTGATGCCCCAACTGCCTTGTGTCACGATGATTTCAACTTCAGGTAGCCTATTACAAGGTGACCGACAAGCCCTTGATATTATTGTTGAAAAGGGGGCTTGTGCTCATGTGACAACGCAGTCTGCGACCAAAGTTCATATGATGGAAGCGAACTACGCCACACAGTACCAGAATATTGTCGTTGAGGAAGATGGGTATTTAGAATATTTACCAGACCCAATCATTCCTCACCGTAATTCTCGGTTTATTACTGACACGCGGATTAATATTCATCCAAGTGCAACGATGATTTACTCAGAAATACTGATGTCAGGTCGAAAATATCATCACCCAGATGAGCAGTTTGGGTTTGATGTTTTTTCGTCACATATTCGAGCAGAGTCATCGTTAAATAAAGAGTTGTTTGTTGAAAAATATATTTTAGAGCCCAAAAAGGCACCGCTAAACATTACTGCGGTTATGGATAGCTTCGATACTTTTGGCAATGTGATTTTACTGACACCTAAAATTCATCATGAACGCATTTTAGAACGGTTAGATGCGATATATGACCCGAAAAATGAAATTGCTTTTGGGGCAACTCAATTACCGAATGAGTGTGGGTTAATATTTAAAGCATTGGGGGTTGATAGTCCAAAAGTGAAGGATGCCGTCAGGTATTTTTGGCAAATAGCGAGAGAAGAAATATTAGGTATTTCGCTACAAGAACCTTTTTTATGGCGTTAAATATTTTTTAGCAATGAGATACACAGTAGTCATAAAGTGACTGAAATAACCTTTTGGGTTATCAAGGTAATTTATTAATATATTATCAGTAGAGTGATTTTTATAATTTCTCTACTGATATTCCTATTAAGGAATTTCACGATGGAAAAAACAATAAACCAGAACGCTTGGAATAAGTTGGCCAGCGAAAATATAGCGATACAATTTATTGATATCGTTTTGCGTGGCTGTGCTCAAGTTATGTTTCAAAATAACGCACTAACCGGACTTCTATTTTTTATTGCGATTTTCATCGGTGCTTTTTTAGAAGGAATGCCGCAAGTCGCTCTAGGTTGTTTGTTAGGCACCGTTGTCGCTACACTTACAGCTTATATTAGTAAGTTAGATACTGAATCGTTGCGTTCAGGGCTTTATGGTTATAATGGCTGCTTAGTTGGAGTTGCACTACCGACTTTTTTAGAGAATACCCCATTTGTTTGGTTAACTATCGTATTAGGGAGCATTGTTTCCGTTATAGCCACTATCTCTTTAATGGATTTTCTAAAAAATTGGAAAGTCGCAGCATTAACTGCTCCTTTTGTTTTAGTATCATGGATTATTCTGCTCGCGAGTTATAACTTCTTAGGTATTGAAGGCGTTGCATTACCAACTCCTGCTTTGCCAAAACAACTTATTGAACCTATTGGGTCAATTCCTCACAGTGACCTAATCGCTGATATTTTTCGTGGTGTTTCTGAAGTATTTTTACTTAGCAGCATGGTTGTCGGTATCATTTTTGTAATTGGTCTAGCGGTGAGTTCTATGTGGGCGGCGATATTTGCCGTATTTGGTTCTCTTCTTGCTTTTATCGTTGCGACCTTTTTAAAAGGTGATTTTGCGAGTATTCACACTGGTTTATATTCATTTAGCGCTGTATTAACCGCGATTGCTCTAGGTTCTACGTTTAATAAACCGAGCTATCGGGTGGTGGTTTATGCCATCGTTGGTGTGATATTCACCGTATTTGTTCAAGGCGCACTCGACATTATTCTTGAACCATTTGGTATCCCGACTTTAACGATGCCATTTGTTCTAGCATCATGGCTATTTTTAGTACCGAACCAAGATATTATGCCTAAGCATCGGCAATAATATTGCAATAAAACTTTTTGGTATTCAATTATGAAAAAAAATGCAATATATAAATATATTCAAAATATGAGAATGCTACGCATAGTGCTCTCATTATTAATACTTGCTGATGGGGGCTTGATTATTTCCCCCATCATTTCAACTTATGATTTCCATTTATACTCGCAGCATCTAGGTTTTGTTGATTGGCTACAATCTTTAGGTTTAGTTAAATTATTAGATATTCCAAGGTTTGCTATTGGTGTAGTGCTCATTATTCTTGCTATTCCTGTTTATTTAGGACTGCGTATAGGTTGGTTATTTAGCTGCTTTATGCTGTTCATTATTATGTTAATTAACTTGGTATTAGCGAGAGAAAATGCGCTGACTGGAACCTTTTCACTAATAGTGTTGATTATTGCCATTGCAAATTGGAAAGCATTTAATCGCCATAGCTTATCTGGCGCTGGCTTTGTTGCTTTTATGAGCTTAAGTGTCCTACTGGGCTATTCTGTATTTGGGACTTTGTATTTAGGCGAACAATTTCAACCTCATGTTACTGATATCTCATCCGCATTCTATTTCGCTTTAGTTTGTATGACGACAGTCGGGTTTGGCGATATTATTCCGATTAGTGTTGAAGCTAGGTTATTTACAATTTCGATTGTTATTTTAGGTATTACAATTTTTACAACCTCTATTGTCTATTTCCTAGGGGTATTTGCAAAGAGCACACAAGAAATTGTTAAGAAGAGATTATTTCGTATGAAAAACCATTACATTATTGTTGGCGCAAGCCCTTTAGCTTTAAACACCTACCACGGATTAAGAAAACGCGACTTAGACGTCATGGTACTTTGCCATGAAGAACAGAAAAAGAACTATCCAGATAATGCGCAAGTTATTGCCACGGAGAAAATTAATAAACATACATTAAATAGCGCTAATTTAGGCCAGGCTAAAGCATTATTTATTCTAGGTAGCTCTGATTCTGAAAATACTATTTCTATGTTAGCGGCGAAAGAAATTGTTGGCGGAAACATTAAAAGTGTTATTGCTGTCAATGATGATAAAAATTACGAAAACATGCAGTTATTGCATGCAGACTTGCTTATTTCTCTCTCATCTTTAGGGAGTGAAGTGTTGATTAAAATGATTTTTGGAGAAAATATTAATAACCAAGTGATGGAAAATATTATCTTTTCAAACAACATCTTAGATTCATAGTATGCAAGGGTCTCAATTGTATAATTGCTGTTATGGAATATCTACAGCTTTATCATTTATACGAAGAAATAAAAATATAGATAAGAGATAGAGAATTTATTATGGATCTAACCGTTATTATTTTTATTTTAGTGTACGTCGCAATGGCTTTTGGGACTTTCCCTGGGATTAAAATTGACCGTACTGGCGCATCTGTAGCGGGTGCATTGGCCATGATAGGGTTTGGGATTATCTCGCCAAAATTATCTTGGGATGCCATTGATTACAGTGCAATTGGGCTATTATTTGGTTTAATGGTGGTATCCGCATCATTTACGGTATCAGGTTTTTATCACCAAGCGGCTCAAAAAGTCGCTAGCTTAAATATTAGCCCACCCAAATTAATGGCGGTTTTCATTATTGTTGGGGCACTTCTTGCTTCAGTACTTACAAACGATATTGTTGTCGTTGCAATGACGCCTTTATTGGTGTCTATCACGTTATCTCGAGGCCTTAACCCTATTCCTTTTTTACTTGGCTTTTGCTTTGCTGCCAATAATGGTGCCGCCGGTTCTTTAATTGGTAGCCCTAAAAATATGGTTGTTGCACAAGGATTGGACTTATCTTTTATTGGAATACTCAATATTACGGCTATTCCAGTATTATTTTCAATTCCAATTGTATGGTGTGTGATCTCCTTACTTTATCGTAACCGCTGGTATTTATCTGAAGATAAAAAATCATTAATGTCTAGTGGTGAGCCTTCAGTTATTGAATTTAATTGGTGGGAAACAATAAAGGCCGCTACAGTTTTATTTGCTGTTATTTTGGCTTTTTTATTCAGTGATTTGCCGCGTGAGCTTGTTGCATTATCGGCAGCATGCTTTTTATTGTTAAACAGAAAAATAGCGTCCAGTGACATGTTAAAGCATGTTGATGGTGACTTAATTCTGCTAATGATGGGGCTATTTATTATTAATGCCGCATTTTCAAATACGGGTATTCCTCAAGAGATACTACATTACTTATTGGGTAAAGGTATCGACCTAAATAGCCCGATTACGTTATTTTTAGTCACTATCGTGATGAGTATTTTTGTCGGAACCACACCAACGGTTATTTTATTGATCCAGTTTGTTTACCCTCATGGCAATGTTGATTTACTCGGTGCAGCGTTAATTTTAGGTGCTTGTTTTGCAGGTAATATATTTATATTCGGTAGTATTGCTGGAATTATTGCCGTTGAACAATCTTCAGCCCACGGCATTAAAATATCGTTTTTAGAGTTCACTAGATCTGGCGGTATTATTTCCATCATTTGTATTTTTATTGCTGTTGTTTGGTTATCCATCTATTAGCTTATAGAGAGCTGAAAATATGTTAGAAGTTAAAAACTTATGTATAAAGCAAGATAACCGAACCTTATGGGATTCGCTTTCTTTTTCACTGGATAAAAATGAGCGATTAGGGATTTCAGCACCGAGTGGTTTTGGTAAAACAACCTTGGGCCGTGTATTAGCACAATGGCAAATACCGACCCAAGGAAATGTATTATTTAATGGTAAAAGTTTATCTCAAAAAGAATATTGTCCTATTCAGTTAGTTCCTCAGCACCCTGAAAAATGTTTTAACCCGTACCGGACAGTAGGGGAAAGTGTTAGGGATGCTTGGGAGCCTGACCCATACTACCTTGAAAGGTTGTTCATTAAATCAGAGTGGTTGGTTAGAAGGCCAAGTGAGCTTTCTGGTGGTGAACTTGCTCGAATTGCCTTATTAAGAGCCTTAGACCCAAGAACAAAAATATTAATTGCGGATGAAATTACCGCACAGTTAGATGCGCATTTACAGAAAGATATATGGCAGTTTTTAATTCAACTTTCGGAAGAAAGACCATTATCGATGATTGTTTTTAGTCATAATAAGTTCCTATTGGAAAAGGTGTGTACATTGGTTTGGAATATGGCAATATCAGAATGAATTATCTTATAAAGCTAAATAAGATTACTGGCTATTTAATATCGTCATTTAACGATTATTTATTAACGATGTTCAATTAATGTGTGTGCTTTAATTTAAATTCTAAAAACGATGTCTTTATATCTATGATATTAAATAGAGGGCGTTGCAATGGTAGCTGTTGATATTTTATTAGTCGGTTTTGGCGGCGGTATTGGTTCATTACTGCGGTGGTGGATTGGTCGCTTAGTGGGGGAGCGTTATCATGGGAAATTCCCATTATCAACATACATTATTAATATTTCAGGAGCATTTGTTATTGGTTTTTTAAGCCGTTATTTTGCGATCGATTGGGATGACCGTTATGGTGCATTTCTACAATCAGCAATTTTAACTGGATTACTGGGGGGGTATACAACGTTCAGTAGTATGCAGCTTGATGCCTTGAAGTTAACTCAAACTAGACAAAAATTGCTCGCCTTATTTTATTTATTACTTTCGGTTTTAGTTGGGTTAGCTGCGGCATTTACTGGTGCTTGGTTAGCAAACTAACAGGGGCTAAAAATGAATATCATGATCTTAGTTTTTATTGGTGGTGCAATTGGTGCAATTTGTCGCGAGTTATTGATGATATCTGTTCCAACCATGAATGACCATTTCCCTCTTGACATATTTATAGCAAATATCGTCGCATCATTATTGTTGGGTATTGTTGCAGGCTTACTTATGAGAAATAAAATAAGCCAAGGGATGAATGCTTTTTTAGCTACAGGGATCATGGGAGGGTTATCGACATTTTCCAGCTTTGTGTATGGAGCAGTGGAAATAATGAAGTACCCACAGTTCTTCTTAGTTGCAATAAGCTATTTGGTTTTAAGTATCGTTATCGGGTTTGTTGCGATTTATATCGGATACTCAGTAGGTAATAAGCAATATAGTTAATTATCATACTAATATTTTTAAATTTATAAGAGAATAAGAGGTTTTGAAATGAAAATAGGTAAATCAATATGGCATGGGATCACTTCAAAGCCTTATAGATTACAATTATTTTTTGATATAATACTTTTAATATTATCACCTGTGATCTTCATAAGTATAATTGGCTTTGATACTAAAACTCTAGATATGGATGTTTTTATTGTTACATTAGTTATTCTGATTTATATTTACATTACACGTTGGTTTAGCCATTGGTATTGTAATAGACGTGAAAAATAAGTGCATAGATATACAAAAATTTGATAAAGCTACATTTGCTTTTTTGTCATAACTAGCGTCTGTTGTGGTCTAAAAAGAGAGGAAGCTTCATGGTTTATAAAGAAGAAGCTTCCCTGTTTTTCCTTACTATTAACTTGTGATTTTCCTTTTCTTTATAATCCTTATAATGTTTAAAACCAAGCTAGCAAGGATTGCTACAACCCCACCTATAAATGTCTCATATACCCTTGATATGGGAAGTAAATAAGTTGGGTTATGTAAAAATAGCGTTTCCTCAAGAAGAAGTAAAACAAATACAGTAATAGAGAAGGTCTTTAGCATGTAATTTAAACGGAAAAATGTAGGGATAAAAAATATGGTTAAAGCTAATACAGATAAGTAAATATAAGTTTCTTTTGATTTTGTTATACTAAACATAGTGATGACAAAAGCTGCTGCTAATAGACTTCCTAAAAACCTAAGTAACGTAACTTTTATTATATTCATTTCTTTTGGGTGGAGTAACATAATGAATGTTAGAGGAGCCCAATAAGGTTTGTATAGATTTAGATAGTCGGGTATTGAAAGGCTTAAGAATAGAAAAAAGCTGAAAAAGAAGGCTCTTATATATATTTTTTCGTCACTATGATAAATTGCTTTTGAAAATAACCCATTTTTAAACGCATGAATTTCATTGTTTTTATGTTTCAGTAGGCTAAAAATGACTAAACTAACGGCAACCCCCGAGAGATATGCCATTGGCAAGTCAATGCTAATAGAGTCTAACGTTGTTCCCATACAGGAAAAAATAATTAAAAATGGAAATGTGCGATCTAAATAATCATCTTTTTTGTAAAAAAGGTAATAACAATATGATAGGATAAATAAATAGATATAAAAATAAATGGTTAGCTTTAGTAGAAAACCAATGCCCCCACCAACGATAACCAAACATAATAGAAAAAAGATGTAAAAAATATTACTGCTATCAGGTTTTGCATCATAGACGATATTGGAGAATAATGTTGTTATAACTCCAAATACTCCACCAATGGTGCCAAATAAAGAAAAACAGATAGTTGAGTTTACTATTGCGGCAATCAAAAATGTTCCGTTATTTCTAAAGTTAATATATTTTAATTTTTTATTAATATCTTTCATATTGCTCACTCATTTCATTTTTAAGTTATTTGTATCATATTTTGGAGTGAAGTTATATAGTCGGAAAATGTATTGTTTTTATATGCAGAGGTGATTATTTAAATAATATTAAGCTAATTTTTATGTAAATTTTAACTAATTGGTAAACTTAATTGGTGGTTATTCTGTTGGTTCCTAAAACTGAGTAGGTTTTTTAACAGATAAAAATTGTTGCAGCCCACGATAAACTAGAGAGCATCGGTATGGGCCTCACATAGGTAAGCGTCAATTTTTACCTAATGACATTACGCTGGCAATATCACATATATCAGTCACAGTTATAGTGAGCTTCCTGAGGGGGATGTGAGTACAATATCGAGTACTCTTAAACAACACTCGGACAATGAAGTTGATAATGTTGATAATGTTGATAATAGATAGAGTCGAGTTGAATTGGAATTTAGGAGAGTGTTGAAATTAGCGGGCTTTACAAACGAAAACAGACGTCGATTGACGTCTGTTAATAATGAGGTGGTGCCCGGACTCAGAATGAAACTCGCAATATAGTGTATTGATATATCTATAATTATCGAAAGTCAAAAACAAAAGAGCCCCCGTTAGGGCCCCAAGATGTTTTTACATTGATTTTGAAGTCGAACAGGGTGTTTTTCTGTCTCCATCCTAAACCATAGTTTGGGTTCGCAGCACGAAATCGTACTCATTACGAACTTCAAAAATATTATTCAACATCAATCCGAATGATTTTAGCATAATTTCATCAAATGAGTATCTCCATTGACTGTGGTGGACTTCTGTGGAAGTTGTTTAGGCGATAATCAGAGTAAACTTTATTAAGTTATCGGCAGTAAGTAGGGGAAGCTAGGGGGGATTATTTAAAATTCTAATAATTTAAAGCTCCTCTTTTATGCTATTTAATACTTCAACACCCAACTCAGTTAATACCCAGCGGGCGAAAGTGCACCACTGGATTATCCCTTTTTTCGCCAGTGAGAGGAGTTTTTTTATTGCAGAGCTGGTCGTAATTGAGTTTAACGTTATCCAATGTTTTTAGTTGTCGTTCTGATTATTTCATGATGTTCCCTCAATGTTAAAGGTGCGTTGATTGTTTTTGTTCATGAACAATCTCATATTCACAACTTAAAAATTCAAAGAACGCATCGCTGTTAAATCCCAATTCTCGACTTTTCACAAAGGCTCGCTTATTTTCATTTATTGACGTGCAATCAACAATAATTGGGAAAGAGTAATTAATCAGTTGTGCATAAGTACCGTCATTTAATATTTTAATTTTCATACCTTACTTTCAAATCCACTAGGCATATCGAGTCGTTAAGGTGACTTCGTTGGCATTAAGTGCTACTGGGGGAATGGCTTTGCTCTTATGACAAAGCCATTATCGGGGACAGATTATTGATACAGTGATACATTTATCATCTTGCTCGCCCAAAAAAACACTCGTGCATCTTTTCAGTCATTACCCACAGCGCCTTATTCAATTTAATATCCCCATCAATTCCATTCACAGAACGAGTGCGAGCGCGCTTACCTTTAGCATTCCTACCCGATAATCCCCCTTTGATTAAATTTTCCTGCAAACGTTGATACACCGTCCATAGGTCATCTTTCTTATCTTCCCAGCGACGCGGCTGTAATATTTGTTCCTCGGTAATCGGTTGATGTTCCTCACCAAAGCGATATGTTAAAGCCGCTTGTGCCAAGGCTTGTTGTGCTGGTGGTGGTAACAATAACGATTGCATCTGTTCACGTTTTTCGGCGATAGCCTCAAAGGTGCCTAACACTTCATACGCCCCTTCAATGACCTTCCCAACGACATCACCTTTGTGGGGGACACGAACTTCACCAAAGGTATCACCGCAAACTAAACCATTTTGACATACTGCTCTAAATAACCCCGGTAACATTTGATAACTGCTTGAACCATCATGACTATTTAAAAGAATAATTTCAGGCACTTGACTACCCGTGATTTGGTCATGACGACGTAGCCTCAACATATGCTTAGTGTGATCTCGACGGCTAGCATCTCGTACGCGAGTTTGGCAAGCAAAGAACGGATAGAATCCTTCTTTTTGAAGACTATCCAATAAGGTAATAGTTGGAATGTAAGTGTAACGATCACTGCGTGATTCATGTTTTTCTTCAGAGAAAACACTCGGTACAGTACGGAATAATTCTTCGGTGGTTAACGGGCGGTCGCGACGAATGCTATTCGCCGTACCAAAGCGGGAAGCTAAACGAGTCATAATGGATTTCCTTGAGAATAAAGTAGATAGGTAAGACTGAGAGAATAAATTAAGGGAAAGCTAATCAATAAGATGGAAAATAGCTGAACTTTCAGGATGTTGAATGGTGTAGTCACGAAGTTGGTAGAAACGCTCAACTAGCAGCTCACTTTCCGTTCTAAATGACCATTGGCTATACAGCATCAAGCAGACAGCGATACCTGCTGCTTCAGGGCTCAGCACTGCTTCATTGCCATTGTGCATATTGAACAGTGTGAGTTTTTCAGAGCCCAAATCAGGATAAATAAACGCGCCGCCGTTGGGTAACGTGCAGTATTCCCAATAGCCGCCAGTGTATTCATCACAGAACTGACCCATGATAGTGAAAATCACCACTTCAAACGTGGTGAAGCCTTTAACGGTGCCAAAGTGGGTTTGCCAGAAATTTGGCCTAGCAGAAAGTGGAACGACATTAGCCTGCATAAGCGTGGTTGGTTGTGAGACTGAATAAGAGGATGACATGTGATATCTCCATGTAATAATTGAATAATAAATAGGCTTGAGGGATATAAAGAAGAATAAAAAGTTGGGTTTGATAAATAACCTGAGGCAATGCGTTTTACATTAGATGTCAGAGAGGGGAATTCATTGATAAACAAAATAAGGTAGCCTGCTATATTGAGCAGGCCATAAAAAAACAGAGGATGATTATTTGAAATTAAATGTCCATACACCTTGGCTAGTATCAACCACCACTTCAATCAAATTGCACGGTGTTCCCCCGCGTTTACCGGTGAAAATACGCTCATACGTACTCCCAAATGACAGCCTTACAGGCTTCCAAGGGCGGTCCTCTGCATCCTTACAATTTCCTCGATTCACATTTATCTTTTTGATTACCACGTTATCGACACGCGAAGTGACATAGATTTTACTGTAAGACCGACCTGCGGTGCTGGGGCCTGCGCTCACTTGGATGGGGATATTATCCGCTAAACTTGAAAACGAACTCAGACCAAACAAAATAGCTAAAATGGCTTTTTTCATTACTTTCACTCTTATGATGTATTGATTATTTTTTGCCAAGAACACAGTAAATAGTGATGTTTAGCAGGCAACATGATGATGTGGGCTAGAATACAAATTTAGGCACACAACCCTTCTCTTCAAAGTGGGGAATGACGGTGGCTGCACCGTTGAGTGTAAACGTGGTAGGGATTACACCTTCGCCGGACACGGTGACTTGCTTCTCGCTGCGTAGCATATTCCAAGCCCACTGCACAAATTGCGCACCAATATGGGTTTCACTTTCGCTCACATTGGCAGCGTCTTCACCGTCAAATTTCATCTCAAGATATTGGTCTGCATCCATACGCACCTGTTGGCCATTCACATCCGTAAATACCATCGTTACGGGTTGCTTGCCTTCATCATCACAGGTCAGATAGAGCTGGGATTGGCCCTGCCCTAAAATAATAAACTCGGAGAGGCCTTGCGTTTTATGGCTTGTCCAAGTGTGTTGGTTACCAAAAGCCTGCGTTAATGTCGGGGTTAATGCTGAAATCAACAGCGCTGAAATAATGCATTTTGTTTTCATGATATTTTCCAATTAGAAGCCAGCCATATCACCGAGTGTGGTAATAATAAATAACAGGCAAGCCATAAAGATGATGAGTGTGATATACCAACGAGTAATTTTGCCGAGTAGACGTAACAGTGTTCTCATCAACGAAACTTCCCAAATACCCAATACAGTAGTCCCGCCAGTAGGGGGGCAATGATTATCCCAAGAATGAACCAGCCCCAAAATGAACGACCGTTGCTTGATGCAATAATCCCCAATAATAGCGCCAGTCCGACCCACAGTAGCAGTAATGGCATGTGTCTTACCTCCTTAAGTACGTGACAACCCCTGCGCTTTATCGCATTGATTTTTATAAGTAAATATAAATTACAAATCTCTCTGAGAGAGTCTATAGGCTTAAACAGGCGGTGGATAATGAATAAAACCGATCGGTTCGATCGACAAATTCGATCATGACAACGTAAAATCATTTATAGATAGATTCGTATTGCGGGAATGTGATTGAATTAATTAAAGAAAAATGACCAAACAGAACGAGCGGCACTCGCGATATGGTGCGTAGTTGCTTGTAGTGCGCGGCGAGCCACCTGCGGTAATGGCGCGAAATCAATCACTCGGTCAATAATCTCGACGACGGCATCGCCGAAAGAGCGACGAGCCTGAGAAATCACGTGGGGAGTTTGGTAAGGGCTTTGCAAATGTGGCACTAGCGGGCTGCGAGATTGCTTTGGGAGATGAGTAATAATGCCCTCCACTAACTGGGATAAATGGTAACGACCTTTAATCGATATCGGGATAACGTCATCAAGGGCTACACGCATTTGGCTTGCGACTAATTGATGCTTCAATACGGTATGGGATAACTGTTGCTTGGAGGGTTGAGAGGATGCACGATGCCATTCCTCAGTGGGCTCAACTTTATCCACCTGATTTAAAACCCAAACTATGGCGGGCAGAGCTCCGTTATACTCACTAAATACCGTTTGATAAAACTGCTCTTCAATGGAGAAAGCACGGTCATCGGCTTTCAGTACCCAAAGCACCATATCGAGTTTAGGTATCCACTCACGATAGAGCTCACGATACTCCTCATCACGTACTTGGCTTTCCCCGACACCGGGTAAATCAACCAGTGTGAGCGTATGTCGACCAAAGCGTAACTGAATACGCTGAGGCTGGCGGGTACAAGCCTCTACCGCACTGACATCACAAACCTGACTGCGAAATAGCGCATTGCACAGTGAGCTTTTACCTACGCCTGTTTTTCCCATAATGCCAATCACGGGTTCATAAGTGACTAATTGGTTAAGTTCCTTTAATAAGGCTTGTCGTAGTGAACGGGGGTAGCGTCGGAGATGACGGCGAATAAGGGCATAGCCCGATAATTTCTTCATATAAAACCTCAATATAAAAAAGGCCATTCCATAGGAATGACCGGATAACGTCAAAGAGAATGATATTCAGTGAGATAATATATAACTGAGATTTTTTTAGTTTTTGTTGCTTCGCTCAACCCAAGCTTGCTCGATTAAATGTTCAATCACATCTGCGCGATTTCGATTAAAATACTTTTCGAGTTTAATCAGTTTTTTCTTACTACTTTCTGAAATACAAATATTCACAGGCGATTTGTCAGCCACTTTTTTTCGGTGTTTCATATTGGCATAACGCTTGCGTAGTGCGGTTAGGAAAAGTGTTTTTGTATCTCGGTGGGCATCCCAAAGTGAATAGAGAATGGGAAGGGCAAAACGTTGTATCTCGGGTGAAAATTGGAACTCCCTAACATCAGAAAGAATTCGGCGATGTTGGGTAAATTGTGTCATCACCCATTGAATATTGTCATCATCTGCGTCCACTAACCAAACAAAATTAGCGTTGAGCTTGAGTTGATAATCAAGATAATCTTGCCGGATAGTTGAAACGATGTTGCTTTTTCTCAATAGACTGCTGTTAGGTAAAATATCTAATAAAAATAAAGCCGCTTGGTATGTTTGTTCGATAGAGTTAGGAATTAAATTGAAAACTTCATCAAGGGTAAAATTAATTTTTCTATCTCTAAGGGAATAACGACGAGAAGGACCAGGGGTATTGCTATATACCGTTATATGATTTTTAATTAACCATAACTAAAAATATAGACTTGCTAGATGTTCGCGTTTTAACCAAACTAATTGTGACTCATCAATTTGATGGAATCTGAATTTATTTAAATATCGAGCCGCATTCTGAATTATTGTTGCATCACCATCATTTTCACTTAACGATTTTTTGATTATTTCATGAATACGTTTGTTTATCTGCTGTGTATCGTTAACTGTATTGAAAATAAATTGTTGGGCTTCTTCTGTATAATTTAATCGCCAAAGTAAATAAACCCCTTCTCTGACTGAGTTTACTTCAATATGTTGGTTCATGTACTTTCCTTTTATCCATTTTTATTATTTTGTGTGACTAAAGACAGGCAATGTCTGATTTTTTGATGAGAGATATCGTCATTTCTCCGTACAAATTTGAACAATGTTACTTGCATTTTCTTGAGTGGATATTACACAAAATGCATTAAGATGTCACCGTATTTCAAGCTAGCTATAATAGGGTTTTATAATGGCTATAACATAATTATCTGCATGAAATCAATGTTAAATTAGCGGGTTTTATGTAGGATATTATGCAATTCAATTATTTATTAAAATGAATAATCAATAAGTTATGGTTGCTTTATGAATGATAATCTTGGTTTTTAATTAATTTTAGTATTTTTAATGGAACATGCTCAAGCCATGTGCTCTTAATGTTAGTCACGAAGAATAGGAAGGATTATGCACGATGATAATCGGTGACCGAGTGTATTGTTTATTCGAAAATAAATCATTTAGGTTAATTAGTATTATTTAATAAAGAAGATATTTTGTTAATCGATAAAGAAACTAGACTATCGATTTTATCAAGTGTTTATTTCTACCATTACTATGAATAACACAGTCATGATAATAATCCTTTGATGCAAACACTCCGAAAGTGACCATACTGTTTTCACAACTGAGAGATTAAAACTATCTAATAAAAATAAAGGCCTATCAACCATTCTACCACTACGTTCAATTGAACTACGTAGTGATAATAATATTTAATTGACATCAACCTCCCATCATTATCATTATGAATATTTTCATTCAAAATTTAAAGTATTGCGTTATCCCATGAGAAATATTATTTACTGAGGATAACCATTATGAAAAGCGGAATTAAATTTAATCATAAACCGGCCCCTTCATTGCAACGTAAATTATTTAATCATCAAGATGGTTTATTTGAGTATTATTCAAAACTCCTAATGTTGCGTATCGATTTTGCTTATCGCAAATAAAGTGAATCATTTAAATATGCCGATATTCATCAAATCACTTCGGAGATGACATTGTTAATCGAACAGGTAAAAGATATTTCTGGCATTGTGGGATTTGCATGGGTATTAGAATACGGAGAACAACATCGCTATCATATTCACGCAGCATTTTACATTAATGGCCAGCGTCACCGGAAGGTGTGGCGTTTTTGGGAATATATTAGTGATATATGGGAAGAGGTTACTGAAGGTGAAGGTTATACACACCATTGTGAACCTAAACCATATTATCAAGTTCCTGGTGAGCGTGTTATTGAATATTCCGACGAGGATGGTCGTAGTGGTATGAAATATATATTAAGTTATTTAGGCAAAGACAGCCAGCGTACAGAACGTCGTATTTATCAGGTCAGTGATATTCCGACTGAAAGACAAATTGGACGAAAACGAAATAAAAATTAGGTGAATGAAAACTGACATCATCATTTAATACCCCCTAACTCAGGGGGTAATTTTTCATATATGGAAAAAGTAATTAAGCTCAACCTAATCTTTCATGCTGAATCAAAAATAACGCCAGTCAGTTATTGTTTGAAGGATTCCGGCCACACCCATTATCCCTTTTCGGATCCTTCTCCTTTTCAATTATCGGAGAAACAAACAATGACTATTCAAACAACTGATACCCCACTACTAAGCGACCAATTTATTGATATGAAATTCATCACTAAGCTAACGGGATTAACGGATAAGTGGTTTTATAAGCTGATTCAAGACGGTGAGTTTCCTAAACCTATCAAACTAGGGCGTAGCTCACGTTGGTTACGGAGTGAAATTGAGCAATGGTTACAAAATCGTATTGCTGAATCTAGAGGCCCCAACTCCGCCCTTGTATCCTAAGACACTGGTGCTACTAACATCCGACTTTCCACATCCTCCAATTGATGTCCGAACCATGAGTCATCCACAGCCCCCTAAACTATACCTAACGTAATTGAGCGCGTTTTAGGCACGGTATGTCCTAAACGCACAGCCTGTCTGTTCAGTGGCGTTCTAATTTTCAATATGGGTTACCAAATCAGTTCTGAGTTTTACAGAAGGATTACACCCATGCTTAAATCACATGAAGTCAAAATGATGTTGGCCCTGACTCAAAATAATCGCTTCGCTGGAGCAACCCAAGAATCAAGTGATTTGCAAGGAAGCTACTACTGTTCTCACTGCGCAGAGTCGCTGAACCTATCACATTTTAAAAGACACCGACAGAGTCATGGTTTACCCATTCAGAGCTTCAAACGGCAGAACATTGTCCACTGGTCATCAGCAAGCTCAAGAGCTTACGAGACAAAGAATGGCTGAACACACAGGTTCGGTCAGTTTCACCCATTTTGAAGGTCACGGATTGGTTTTGTGTCCAGCGCTATCACTACTTTACAAGCAATCAAAAATGCAACCCTAACTGTGATCAGGGGATTTGGTGTATTCCTGCGGAGAATGTTACAGAAGAACACCAGCCTAAAACAGAAAGGTAATTTCTATATAAATGATTTAAATATTGATGGATTTTGAACATTATACTGCTATTTATTTTATAACCTAACTCACACTTATATTCTGTGTATAATTAACCTGAGATCGGTTTAAGTCATTACCTGAAGCCCTGCTTTCTCGGCATTCGAGATATTCAGTAATGGCTTTTTCGGTTTCAAACAATAAGCAATCAAACCGCCAATAAATTCAACATGAATCAATGCAAACTCCGATGACGTGAATGTTCAATCTGTGTGATATTTTTCAGCTGGTCATTAATTGTCTCTATAATGAATCGCTTAACTAGCATGGTTTTATCCCACGCCGCCAACAATTTGGGCTTCATATTTTTGCGTTGCCCTGTGACCTGCGATATCAATGGCAGGGTTATAACCAATAATATCAGATTGCACCGCATAGCGCATGATTGTGGCAATCCGTTGCTGTAGATGCGCGGTTATCTCATAAATCTCTTTATTTTCTGCCGCGCGGATAGGAATAAGCAAATCAGGCGTTTTTAAAGTGGTGATAACATCAATGATTGTTGATGGGGTTCATCGTAACTCGTTGTAGCAAGACGTTCTTCATAAAGAACGTATATGGGTACCCCATCAGGATGAGCGGCGTTATTTATGCAGCGCATTGATAGGGGATAAATAATCCTGAACGCCACAGACGAGCGCGTAGTGCTGTAATACCTTATCGCTCATCCTGGTCGGATTTTTTTCCATCCGAGCGATCGTGGAGGTGGTGGTTCCCATCCGCGCCGCGACGTGTGCCGAGGTTATCCCTGCCTCGGTACGCCAGCGGGCCAGCACGGCTTGGTATTCTTCTATTAGGGCAGCCGCTTCATAGGCTTGCTGGTAAGCTGGATTTTGTAGGGCAGTGGCATGAACTTGCTCAAGCGTTCTGCATGGCGGCTTCATGTCCTTCAATCGTTGATGTGCTCGTGTGACTTCTAAGCGGTGCACGTTTGGCGTGGCCGTGATGAAAATGCGCAGCAAAAAAATGTGCGTCTGTGTGGGGTAAACAAGCACGCGTCTCGTTTTCGGGTAATCGATGACTTTAATGTCGAATAGCCCATCACGCAGCGGAAGCACCTGTAACCCAGCAAGTTGACCCGATGTCGTTTCCCAGCGTGTAAACTGACGCATTAACGTGACTTGCGTGGGTAACAGTAACGCAGTCAATTCGTGTTCGGCTTTATCATGAAAAATTACCGTCCGCATATGTGCTCCCTTTAGGGCAATAAAACAAAGGGTTTCAGGGTAAAGCTTAACCCACCCATTAAATCGAGGCCATTCCCGTTAGCGCGTCATTCCGTTATTTTTGATGATGAAGTTCGCGTGGAAAACGGAATATCCTACGCCAAGGTTATTTTATACACAAATTTAAAGTGCGTTCATTTAGTTATTTTTACTTAATTTGTTTTTTTGTTTTATTTTTCTGTTTGGTTTTATTGGTTTGTTTTTTATGTCATCAAAAGAAATAAACATCAAAAAAAGACCAGTTATATTTATCAAAATACGTAAAAGTGTAAGCGCATATTTATGGTTCCATGAATAAATACGTTAATTGAGAGTTTTCTTACTGCTATTAAGTGTGAGCTAAATCGCATTAATTATGGAGTTTTGTTTCTGTTTTATTAAAAAAATACTAAATAAATAATTCCTTTCTCGTTTTTATCTCCCCTATTTCCCCTTAATTGTCACAATAATGTAATTTTAAATAAGTTTTATCGTCCTTATTCAATTAAAAAATAACCATTTTGATTTTATTCTCATTTCTAAATAAAAAACTAATCCGACCACTAATTAAAAATCGCACCGCGCATTATTTTGACTAACAAAGTGAAATACACTGTATTTACACCTATTGTGCGTATACAAAAACTCTGTCACATTCTCCCCAAAAAAATAATCACCTAGGTAAATAAATTATGTAATTAATTGATATTTAGCTATTTACATGTATTTCTATGACCTTTTGATGATTCTGGTGATCGGTATAAACGATCGGTAGATCAGCATTAATAGGTGATATCTATCGTTCAGAATATAATCCAATGATTTAAACGATTTTACTTAAATCCCTTGTTTGGCTAATTTTCATTCCAACGAAATCCTATTACCTGAAAAAGGGGTCGATATGGAAATAATAAAAACGGAAGGCTCCGTTAATCAATTAGTGGGCCAGTATTTACGAAAAAAACGATTAGCACGCGGATTAACGGGTGCCGAAATGGGCAAGTTACTGTATATCAGTCAACAACAAATTTCCCGTTATGAACGGGGTGAAAATACCATTTCACTCAGCGTCGCCTTATTCTTTTTAAAAACGCTCGATTATCCCATTGAAGATTTTTTTAATTATTTACTTAGTGAAATAGAAAAAAATAAAGCGGATACCGAACTTGAACTGTACCACCATTTAAATGCCTCAATGGAATTAACACCGACTCATTTCGCATTTAAATAAGCCGTGGACATAAATCAATCTGCATTCATCCTTAATGGCGATTGAATTATTAAAAATAAAAAATAGGTTTCAGTCTTGTGCTTACACAGGCGACACACAGCAACCCCATTATTCTGTTGGCAGAGTAATTACGATTCCGATATCAATGATTTGATACGGTCTCACCTGAACACGGATGTTCAGGGTCTTTTCCGAAATGGACATAAAAACATTAATAGAGATAGAGAGTAAATTATGAATATGAAAAATAAAGTCTTGGCAACAGCCCTGTTTGCAGCATTAGGTGGCATGACATTAACTGCGCAAGCAAACCCGTGGGTGGATTTAACTTTAGAAGGCGTAGTAACAAAATCCACCTGTACCATGACCGCTAATAACGGTAACAAACAAGTTAAAGTTGGCGTGTTAAAAAACACAGCCTTTACTGCTGCGGGTACACTAACAGGTACACCAGTCAATCTGGACATCAAGCTGGATTCGTGTGGTGCGGCTGAAACAGGTGACTTAATCATCGATGGTAATACCAACACCACGCACCCAACAGTGTTTGTGGGTAATGCCGCTGATACTGTCGGCTTCGTCATTCAGGATGCAACAGGTGCGGCGATGAGAGATAGAACAGCCACATCTGATACTACAGGGATTGTCGTACCAGCTGCTGGTAGCAAAACGTACCAATTTAAAGTGGGTATGGCATCCACTATTCATCCAGTACCAAACGGTTCAAAGCCAACAGCGCCAGTGAAAATTATTTATTACGTGCAGTAATTTTCAATCTGTCTGTTTCTTAAGGGGAGTTTCTCCCCTTTCTTACCTTTTTGACTGACAAGAGTATTGAGCGTATGAATAACGTGAAAAACGGGATGATGGCCAGTGGGTTGTGGTTACTGAGTGTGGGCTTAGCCTGTGCGGGCATTTCTCTTGACAGTACCCGCATTGTGGTGGTTGACAATGGTGGTGACAGTAGTACGCAAATTGGCGTAACCAGTGATGACCGCTCAAAAGACCCGTACTTGGTCAAAATACAAATTTCCCAAGATATGGCGGGGGAGAAAATTGCCACCCCGTTTGTCCTCTCTCCGTCACTCTTTCGCTTAGACCCCGACAACACACAGCCAGTTCTGATATTGAAAAAAAACACTGCGCTGCCCCAAGACAAAGAGTCGGTATTCTATTTTAATGCGCTAGCTATTCCAAGTGGTGACCCCGCTAACCCATCTCAAAGCACACTTGTGGATGGTTCGATACAAGTGGCGAGCTCAATTGTGGTGAAATTGTTTTACCGCCCCGCCAAATTGCCGATGACGCAAAAAGATGCGATGGGCAAGCTGCAGTTTACGGCGACATCGAACGGGCTCGCCATCAGCAACCCGACACCGTATTACATTACCCTCAATAGCCTGACGGTGAATGGCAGTGCCATCCAGCTGAACACCAAAGAAAATCGCCTGAAATCGATGATAGCCCCGTTTGGACAGCAAGCGTTTTCCGCCGTGCCACACCAGGGTGCAGTGACGTACAAAGCGATTGACGATATGGGCAACGCGGAGGTGTTCCATGGTTCAGTACAATAGTATGCGTGTTTTAACGGGTTTATTAGGCTTGTTACCTTTATCACTGGTGTTCGCCGGTCCGCAAGCCACAGTGAACTTTGATGGCAGTATCATTAACGGCAGCTGCAACATCAGCGTGCAAAACAGCATTATCAATTTTGGCCCCCATAAACTGACGTCGTTCGCTCCGGGTACCGCCGTGGCGGTGCGTCCGGTGGATGCGGACATTGATTGCACGGGTAGCACTACGCCGTCGGTCACCGTGACCGCGGCTGCGGGGACCACCCAGTTTCCTGGCGCGCCGGTGTTTCGGGGTGCAGCCTCCACGTCCACAGGTTTGGGGTTTATGGTACGCAAAGAGATAGCCGGGGGTATTCCGGTGGGCTCCTTTTATAACGCGGCGCAAGCCATCACCTCAACGCCGGTGATGTTAACGCCCGTGGCGGGGACAGCCACGAGTACTGAACGCTTTATTCTAGGATTGGTGCAACCGCCCGCCACCGTCGCGACGGCCGGCACCGTGGTGGCCAAAATCACCTTAAACGTCCATTTTAATTAATCGCAACCAGGAGTGTGAGATGTTGACTTCATTGCGTTCGACACCCCGTGTCATAGGCACATTGATGAGCCTGCCCTTGTGGTTGGGGATGACCTCGTTGAGTCACGCCGGCACCGGCACCACCACCTTGAATTTTACCGCCACCTTTGTGCAAGGGACCTGTGATATTTATGCCAACTCGGCAACCAGCACGAACATCCCGTTAGGGGCGTCCTCTCCTGCCGCTATTGCAGCCGCAGGGTCTGTGGGAGTGAATGCCGAAGATTTTGCCATCAGCTTTGCCAACTGCAGTAATGTGGTGGGCGGGTTACCGCAATTAAAAATCAGTGGCACCACCATTACGGCGGGCCCCGCAGGGAATGAACTGTTTCGGGATGTGGCGGGCACCGTGTCAACGGGGTACGGCGTGCGCGTGGTGGAAAAAGGCCAAACCGTCCACTTGAAAAATGGCGATACCGTGAATATTGCGGGATTTTTAGCGACTAATAACCTCAACACCCTGAACGGCACCAAAAAAGACTTTACGGCATCGTTGTCCTGTGGGGACTGCACCACGTTACCCCGCACGGCAGGCGCGTTAAAGGCCGCGGTGGTGTTTGACTTTGTGTACAACTGAGGGGATGAGGATGACGTTACGTACATTCATTCCGTCTAAGCTAACGACCGCTGTTGTGCTGTTGGGTGGGATGTTACTGAGTCCTTCATTCAGTTGGGCAGCAGAGGGCGGCATTCGCTTGGACCAAACTCGGGTGGTGTTTCACGAAAATGACAAAAACGCCCCTGCCGCGATGACCAACAGTGGCTCAAAGCCCTATTTGGTGAAAGCCAGTGTACAACGTACGCCCGAGGCTGAAGAGCCTGATAACTCGATTCCGTTTGTGATGACCCCGCCGCTGTTTCGTTTGGAAGCGGAGAACCGGCATACGCTCTTGGTGATGCGCGACGCGCAAGTGGCCCTGCCTGCTGACCAGGAATCGGTGTTTTACTTGAGCTTTTTGGCCATTCCGGCGTCATTGCCACTCGAAGACAGCGATAGTAACAATGTGGCCGCTAAGGTCTCTGTGGGTATTCGCACTACGATTAAGCTGTTTTATCGCCCTGCAGCCTTGGAAATGAAAGCTCACGAGGCACCCAGCAAACTGACGTTTAAACCCAGTGCACAGGGACTTGTTGCCACCAATCCTACGCCGTACCACATTACGCTGTCGCAATTGCGGGTCAACAACGTGCGAGTAGACATTCCTCAACCGCAGGTGATGATAGCGCCGTTTGCCACGCAAATGTATGAGACCCCAGTCTCGTCCATTTCGCAGGTAAGTTGGGCAGCCATCAATGACTACGGCGGGGAAACGGAGTTGTATCAGGCTACGGGAACAGCCTTAACTGGAGTCAAGCCATGAGACGCCTCAATCGACGAAATATCACGGTAAAACAATCACTCACGGCGGTATTGATGTTTGTGTGCTTTTCATCGCCTTTAGCGGCGGCGCCGAATCAAGAAAAATCAGGCATAACACTGCATGGCACGCGAGTCATTTTCCCAGAATCGGCCACTGGGGGGGTAAGTTACGATTTGACCAACAACACCGATGAGCTGTTCTTACTGCAAGCGCGGGTGAGCCCGTATTTGGTGACGACAGCGGATGACGCGGCAGACAGCACCAAGGTAAATGCTGAAACAGACACTGACACCACGACCCAAGCGGATGTCATCAAAACACCGATTGTGGTGCTGCCGCCGTTACAGCGTTTTGAGCCACGCGAAAAAGTGACTCTGCGCATTCGCTTGGCGGATGAAGATAACGCGCTGCCCACTGACCGTGAATCGGTGTTTGCCTTGGAGCTTAAAGCCATTCCGGGGCAGTTCAAGCCGGATGCGCCGACAGACAGTACAGAAAAAGCCGACGGCGTGACCTTGCAATTTGCGGTGCAAAACAACCTCAAACTGTTTTACCGTCCAACGGGATTACCAGCACTCACGGCACAGCAGGTGAGTGAAAAACTGCAGTTTCGGTTACAGGGCGACACGCTGACCGTGAACAACCCGACGGCGTATTACGTGACGTTTTCGCAGATAACGCTCGGTAAAGCGGTCTTGCCGGAGACGGACTTGGGGCCGATGGTGCCGCCATTTAGCACACAGCACTACCCGGTACCGAAAGGGGCGGCAAGCGCGAAGCTGGTGCGTTGGCAAACCCTCAATGATTACGCCGAGGCCACCAAAGAACAACAGCAAGCATTCTAACACACCGCGCCCAGACTCCGGTCCGGCGTTAATTGACATCACTGACCGTCGATGACGGGTTTCCCTCTGACGATTGTGCAGCCTGACTGCCAAGTCAGGGTGGGTTGCTACGTCCCTTTTTCAGGGATAGTGAATAAAGAAGGGAAGGAAAAAGACCATGAAACACACTGATTGTGTCGCCCCTCACGGGGCTCGGCGAGGGCCCTTGCGCTACTCGGCCATTGCTGGCAGTATTTGGCTGGCCTGCAGCCCTGCGTGGGCAGCCGATTATTTTGACCCCAGCTTTTTAGGGGCGGCTGGGGAAAATGTGGACTTGTCTGTGTTTGCCCAAGCAGGCGGCGTCGCCGAAGGGGAATACACTGCCTCGGTGTTTATTAACCAACAGTCAGCGACCCAAGCCACTTTGTTGTTCACCAAAAATGCCCAAGGGCGTATTGTACCACAACTCACCCCGGCCTTTTTGTCGGAGCTTGGGGTGAATGTGGACGGTTTGCCCGCCTTTAAGGGTTTGCCAGCGGATGAACCCGTCACGGATTTGGCCGAGCTCATTCCCCAATCTTCTGTGCGCTTTGATTTATCAAAACTGCGATTGGATGTCAGTATTCCCCAAGTGGCGATGAAACCCCACTACCGCGGGGTGGTTGACCCGTCCTTATGGGATGACGGCGTGCCTGCACTCTTAAGTAACTACAACATCAGTGCGGGACAGACTAAAAACACCCCCAATCACGGGGATAACTCACGCAACACCAACCTGTATGCCAATTTGCGCTCGGGGCTCAATGTTGGCCCGTGGCGTTTACGCAGCACCTATTCACACAGTTACTCGGATTACAGCCGTGGCAGCAGCCAAACCCAACGCCGCTTTGATAACACCTATTTGTCTCGGGACATACGGGCACTGCGCTCTGTCTTAACGATGGGGGAAAGCTCGACCGGGTATGAGGTGTTTGATGGCTTTCCGTTCCGTGGTGCTCAACTGCAATCGAGCGAAGAGATGTTGCCCGACCAATTGCGCGGCTTCTCCCCGAACATTAGTGGGATTGCCAACAGCAACGCCCGCGTGACGGTACGCCAAAACGGCAACATCATTTATGAAACCTACGTCGCCCCAGGGCCGTTTAACATTAACGACTTAAACCAAAGCGGCATGTCCGGGGACTATGATGTGACAGTCACGGAAGCCGATGGGTCTGAGCGTCAATTTATTGTGCCCTATTCTTCATTGCCGATGATGTTACGTCCCGGCGGTTGGAAGTATGAACTGACAGGCGGGCGTTATGACGGCAACACCACTCATGGCTCTCGAGAAGAGAACTTCGTCTTGGGTACCGGGGCTTACGGTTTTCCGCACAACTTCACCTTGTACGGTGGGGTGTTAGGCGCCAAAGATTACCAATCGTTCAGTGCCGGTGCTGGGGTGTCGTTGGGGTACATCGGGGCGCTGTCCACGGACATCACCAGCTCGGCGGCGAAGTTTAACGACACGGGCACCAAGCACGGGCAATCGTACCGTATCCGGTATTCCAAAAGTATGCTCTCCACGGGCACCTCGGTGGATTTAACTGCCTTGCGCTATTCCACCGAGCATTACTATAACTTCAGTGAATTTAACAGCCAAGGGTACCGCTTGAATGACGGGGTCAATCCGTGGACGATGGAGCGCCGTCGTAACAGTTTCCAAACCCAGCTCAGACAAGACTTTGGGAGATGGGGCTCACTGAGCCTGCGCGGTAATCGCGACACCTATTGGGGCAGCAGCAAAACCTTAACCGGGATGTCTGTGGGTTACAGCAATGACATCAAGCAAATTACCTACAACATCAACTACAACATTGACCGCATGAAAGGTCAGTACGGGGACTGGCCAGAGAATCGCCAAATCTCACTGAGCATTAACGTGCCGTTTCGTATTTTCAGTGCCAACCCGGACCCGTTGTATAATTCGACTTACCTGACCTCGTCCATCAGCCACGATAACCACGGCAAGACACAAAACTCAGTGGGGCTCAGTGGCAGTGTGTGGGATAACAAAGTCTCTTATGGTTTGTCGCAAAACTGGGGTAACCAAGGGCAAGTCAGTCAATCTAACCTAAACGTGGGTTACCAAGGGGATAAAGGCAGCATTAACACCGGGTACAGCTACAGTGGGGAGTCGCAGACCCTGAACCTGAACGCCAGTGGCGGTTTTCTGGTGCACAGTGGCGGTATAACCTTGGCCCGCTCGATGGGTGACTCGGTGGCGATTATCCATGCACCAGGTGCCAGTGGTGTGAAAGTCAGTGGCGGCAATGCCGAAACCGACCGTTGGGGCTATGCGATTAACCCGTACCTGAGCAACTACAAACAAAACAACATCGGTTTAGACCCGACCACCTTACCGGACGGGGTCGATATCGCGCAGGCGAACGTCAACGTCTACCCGACCAAAGGGGCGGTGGTGAAAGTCAAATTTGCCACGCGCATTGGGCATCAAGTGCTGTTAAATCTCAGTCTCAAGGGCGGCGTAGTCCCCTTCGGGGCCATAGCCACACTCATTACGCCAGCGACGGACGATGACACGGAGCCAACAGGCGCAACCGACACCATTAGCAGTATTGTTGGGGATGCAGGACAGGTGTACTTGACGGGATTACCGGAGAGCGGACAGCTGACGGTGAAATGGGGGAAAGACCCAGACCAACAGTGTTTAGCCTCGTTTAACTTGTCTCACCTGCTCGAAGAAGGTAAAGGCCGCGGCTTAGCCCAAGCGGATGCGACGTGTTTACGCTCGGGGGAAGCGGCGGTACCGACCCCGGCTAACACCCAAAAACCTGCCATCACAAAGACGGCCACCGTGAGCGACACCACGCTGAAACCGAGCGTGACATCCGCCACCCCGCGCCCACGTTGGTTAGCAACTCGTGAATAAGGATAACCCCATGAATTCAACACCCATTGACCGAAATTTGGCTAGAAGGAAGAACACGGACATGATTGAACATCTACACACTGCTCAGGATGATGAGCAACGCCTTGACCAGGCCTTTGATTGGCTGTGTAAGTCGCGCAAAACTGCACCAGACAACGCCGATGTGTGGGATTTACGCTTTCACTGGGCGACCCGTAAAGGGCCATTACTCCAAGCCCTGCAAACGGGCAGCTACCAACTCCAGCCCATGCAAATCGTCGGCAAGAACCGTCAGGTGATGTGGTCGGCGGAAAACGCCTTGGCCCTCAAATGGCTGGCGTTAGACCTTGAGAACACCTTACCGCTACATCGCCACTGTGAACACATCAAAGGGCACGGCGGCGGCAAGGCGTCAATCCAACAACGTCACGATGACATCACGCAAGCGGGCTACCGTTGGGTGTGCCGGACGGATATCAAGGGTTACTACCAACATATTAACAAAACCACCTTGTTTACCCAGCTGCAACAGCACGTGAGACGCCCCGCGTACTTGAACCTACTCCAGCAATACTTGCATTACAGCGTGGAAGACGGGGGTGAATTTTTTACGCCCGAAACGGGGATTGCACGCGGGTGTTCACTAAGCCCACTGATGGGTGCGTTTCATTTATGGGCGCTGGATAACCACTTTGCCCATCAAAAAAAAATCGCTTACGCTCGGTACATGGACGACTTTGTCATTCTAGCTCACACGCGTTGGTCGCTGCGCAAGCAAGTTAAGCGACTGAATCAATTTTTTAATGAGTATGGCTTCACACAACACCCCGACAAGACCTTTATTGGCAAAGTGGAGAAAGGCTTTGATTGGCTCGGGGGACAGTTTGGAACCAACGGCCTAAAAGGCGTCTCACTACGCGCTTGGGCTAACCACGTTGAACGATTACGCCAGCTTTATGAGCAAACTCAGCACTGGACAAAAGAACGACAAAAGGAGCGAGTGGCAAGATATCGGAAACGGTGGAAAATTTGGAGAGGGACAGTGTTTACGTTTATCCTCGGTGGTCCTCTCCCCGTTCTGGGATATAATATGTATATGGACCCCGGTGGCGTGAAAACCGTGAATGGAATTATGTCCGAAATAACCTATTCCCATCCTGGGACCGGACAAATGTTTCCCGGAAATGAGTATATCGTGTGTATGGGGGCAAGTGTGACGCCCACACAGGGCAACATCGCTACGTGCACCGGAAACGGTGTGGATATGCAGGCTTACCCACAAACCGTTTGGCCAGGTGCAACCATTCCCGCAAACACGTTTTATACTGCGTTTCATACTGGCAATGGCACCGTGTCGTGGGCGTATATCTCGTCTTTGTCTCTATCTGTTAATTGGCACATATCTACGCAATCCAATTCCGCGATTCGGGGAACGACCCTGCCTGAATATCCGTCCCCGCCTTGGTCGTTTAGCCACCATTCGTCGCGGGTCTCAAGCCTAACTCCCGAAACGCTGATCGGGGGAAAGGGGTATAAGACGGGGAGCGGGGCGGGGATCTACACGTCGTATTATTTTAATGACTATAGTCCGTTTTTTCCCTATGTGATCCATCGCGGCAATCAGATTCGGATTGGTAGTGCTGTGCTAACTGTTATGTTGCATCCGAACGCGGCAGGCGGTGTGTATAATGTTCCCGAGTTTTGGATCAACGGCTCATCTGCGTCATACCGGCTTGTACAATCGGGGACGGTTTATGTGTCGCGGACGTGTACCGTTCCCGCAGTAGACAGCATTGTGTTTCCTTCTATAAGTTCGGGCAATGCTAACGAGTGGAACATTCCTTATCTATATGAGCCCGTGTGTCATCCCGCCCTTGATAGCGCTGCTTCTAGTAATTTTATTGGGAGAATCACGAGTAATGATGAATCTATGGGAAGCATCGTGATGCGTGACGCGAGTCACGTGCCCGTAGCCCTACTCAAACCGACTCCCGCTGGTAGCACATGTGCGTATCCAGGTATTGTAAATGTGCCGGGGCAATCTTTGCCCTCGGTCTTCAGTGGGGGGAAATTACGTTTTGAAGGTGTATATCGGTTGTGTAATGTTGCTACGTCGGCGAGTGGAGTGGCGACCGGAACTGGGTTGATTACGTATACTTGGCGATAAAATAGTCGATCTGTACGTTGAGCTCGGAATCCGGAAGGTAAGTCCCCAACGGGGCGGTTTTATGAAGCGGCGTGTTTTTATGCACATACAGGGAGTGTATTAAGGGGGGCCGCTTCGGGGGGGGGAGTGCGGAGTGTGTTTGTCAGGGGTGATGTTATTGTCTCAAAAACATCACGGGTGAGCAGAAACCCGTATGCAACGGTATGCAGAGAACTCACATCGTCAAAAATAGGGGATCCTGCCTCGTGCTAGATCTCTTACTTGGCTGAACTGATAATGACAGTTGCATAAGTTGTTGGTAACGTTCGGTTGGCCAACAGGGATACGGGGCAGCTTCCGTATTAACCAAGCATAAGGTGATAAGTCCTCAAAACCGGGCGGATCCAAGGGTACCGTGAGGTTAGCGCCGCGCTTGGCCTGACGCCAGTGAACCCGGGGGTAACCCGTTTGAACGCTCCAATAACCCTGGACGGGTCGCACGTTCACATCGGTTGATATCCTGCGGCTATGGACCGTTGTGTGAAAACCGGGAATGTGCCGTTTTGTGATTGTGTCCGACGGTCTTCGCTTATTATAATGCAGAGCCTTTCGATCGGGCGACGGCCTGTCGTTCTAACCAGTCCCGCACAGCAATTGTGTATGATTCCATGTACTCTGGCACCACTATGGAATTTTATGGATAGTTGATTTCTGATAGTAAGCGTTCGGGGACCATCCACTGTCCTAAGTATAAAGTAGATGAATGTGGGTCTTTTTCGTCCATGTAATTAGGCTTCATGCGGCAGCGAAATACGCCCGCATAATGGTCTTACCTTGTGTAGCAACTCCGCCTGTGTGGGGTCATATATCGATTACTGCAAACAACACTATATTGCCGCGCTATAGTCTTATAAAAAATGCGATCAGTTTGCCGCCCATATCAACGTGGGGCGTTAATGTCGGAGGCTGTCACTGCGGCTACCTTGTTTGTTCGTTTCAGGCCTTCTTCCCCCTGGACAAGCGTCTTCTCGTCTTCTCGCTTTATTCGTAGACTGTCCCCGGACTCCTCAGCACTGCAACATGCACTCGAGGGCGGAACGGGTTGTGCCTGTATAATATTTTCTGGACTTCCTACGCTATATCTCGGCGACGAATCGTCTCGTCTTTGCGCTGCTCTGGGGTCTTGTGTCGTGACAATGTTTGTGAATACGCCGGCGGTCTATCTGTGTGCAGAAATTTGTCTGCTTCTACATCTCTATTGATGGGCTTGCGGCCCTTGTCGAAGCTGAGCTTGAACTTCCCGCACTGAGCGGGGCGTTGTTTTTATTTTGCAATAAAGGTCGCGATAAACTCAAGCTGTTTGTTGCATTGGGACCGTACCGGATCTGCTCGGTGATATGAAAAACTCGGTCAGCAAAACAGTGAATGGTCTGGACTGCAAACTGCCAGGCCATACGTAACCGAAGAGGCGGGTGTTTAATTTTGCCCTACGGGTTTGATGTCGTTGGTCACGCTCGGATTGATGTCAGTGACAAAGCGGAATTTTAACGACCCTGACCGGTTGGCGATCATCAATCTCTCCCCCAATTAATTCCCCGCACTCCACCTATAGCGTTTATCATAGGCACCATGAATATTATCACCCAGCTAGAACAGCAGATCACCGATTTGAAAATCAACTTGCCCAGTAATAAACAGGAGTTAACAGTATGGTGTGTTTAAAACTATTTAAGAGCTGTTGTAAATAACACAAGTCATGTGAATTAAAGATAATGTCAAATTTTTTATTTTGGAATATAGAGAAATAGCAATAAATCGATATTGGAATAACGATTAAAACGAGAGGAGTAATAAAAAAGCTACCTAAAAGGTAGCGAAAGGTAGAAAACTACAAATAAAACGTAATGACTCATGTTATACACACCAGTAGAATATCAAATAAACCATAATTATCAATCGGTTAATTTGTTTTAGCTAAAAAATTATTGCATAATCATTTAATCCTTCTCTTTAAAGTTAAAAAACATCAAGGGACTCGTGAAAGGTTTAAATTCGGCATCATATAAATAAACAAAATCGGTGAGTTTCCAAATGGAAAAAATACATAGTGTGGAGGGGAAACTTACCTTTGGTTTAACAAGATGACATCAGAAAAATTAAAATAATGCAGAATCTATTGAATTGGATGTCAGGGGATAACTAAAAAAAACCATCAATGTGAGCCCATTGATAGGAATAAATAAAATAGAAATAACGATAATTTACGGACACATATCTACACTGAATAAGATAGCAAAAGTCTCCTAATTATCAATTTATTCATTATCTCAATATCGATTTATACTTGTTTTTCATTTCATGTTTATTTATCTGATTAAAAACGATAAATAAACAGGTAAATTGACGTTTGTTGATAATTAATGATGGCAGTGTTTTTTGGCTAATTAATCATTGTTTACATTTATGGGTAAGAAATATAAATAAACATTATATTAACACCCTGTTTTCATAATGAAGAGATTGTAATGAAAAAGAGAGTGAATTAAGGTTTCTTTATCCAGTTAAGTAAATCAAATTGAAATCATGGGAAGGCTCGAATAATAATACCATTAATATCTAAATGGTGACCCAAGATAAAAATTTTAAAACCCTTAATGATTGCCTGCTGGTTTAATGACAATCAGCTTTTCGAGTTTAGCCTATCACGGTGATGGTTCGATAGTTTTTTCTCTTTACCTGCGAAGCGATACTTCATACGCCAGTAACGAGCGCCATTAGGTTTGACGAGAAGGTAAAGTCCACGCTCGTCAGAGAGTTTATACTCTTTGTCTTTAGGTTTGGCAGTCTGTATCTGCCGGGCGCTGAGTGCCATAATGGGGGCCTCTAAATTACATTGAACACAATGAGCCCCCAACAGTCACTTGATTTAGGTTGAGTCGTGTTGAGTTTGGTGGAGCTCGATGAATGATAATACAAGGTAATTCAATGAATATAAAGGAGTTTACTTGACTTGAGGAAACCACTATAGAAGTGAAAGTGGTGCCCGGACTCGGAATCGAACCAAGGACACGGGGATTTTCAATCCCCTGCTCTACCGACTGAGCTATCCGGGCAACGGAGCGTATTAAACCTGATTTCATTGGTTGAGTCAAGGCGCTTTCAATAAACTTTTGACTGTATGCGCTTTTTTTCAACATGTTAGCTAGTTTTTAACCGAAAACACATAAAAAGACTAAGGTTATTAGTCAACGCCAGCCTGAAATGGCTTTAGGGTTGGCTGGCGTTGATGTTTATCGGCTTTTAGCGTAAGTAATTTTTCTGAGCTTTATTCACTTTAATTAGATAATTACGTGACTCAGCGGCAGGGTGTTTAGTGGACAATGTTTCATATACCTCACCTGGCTCTAAATTATTAATACGTTGTGCTGCTTGTTTTTTATCACTGTGAAAGACACGCAATACGCTGCCAGCACCGCCGTTATAGGCAGTTATAACGGCATATCGGCGTGATGTTTGGTTACGGATATCGCCTAAATAACTGTTTTGTAATATCGCCAAATAGGCTGTACCAGTATCGATATTTTTTTCAGGGTCAAATAAATAACTACGGCTAGGAACACCGGATTTACCTTGTGAGCGGAAAACATCCTTACCCGCAGTATTTGGCATTATTTGCATTAACCCCATAGCATCCGAACGGCTTACAGCATAAGGGTTGAAACTTGATTCAATTTGCATAATCGCCAGAATTAGTGATTCATCAACACCGTATTTTGCGGCTGATTTTTTAATATATGGCAAATATTTATGAGCTCGTTTGTCTAAATGATTCGGGACTAATTGCATGGTCACTGACCAAACAACATTCATACCAGACTGCCGGCGCTGCATTTTATTTTCGACTAGATAATCAGCAAACTTTGTTGCACGCCATTCCCAACGAATAGCTTCCCCAGTGTTATCGAGTACTTGGCCAAATAAGAATGGCTCTTTACTGTGGGGAATATCATTAATATCAGAGTAAAGGTCGATAGAGTTGGGGTCATCACCCATCAATAATGTGGTGACAATTGCTTTTTTTAAGTGTTCAGACGGCTCTATTGCTGAAATAGTTTCGACGGTGATAGTCCCTGCATCAAAGTTAATATGGCTGCGGGTACGGTATTCATCTGTGTATTTCACATAGTCTTTTGGACCTGCAATCAGCACTTCTTTAATGCCCCAAATATTTTCAATATTATGGGCAAATTGCCCCATTAAAATATCGAACCCATTGGTGTCTTTGACATGATTAGGGTTAAAGTCAGGCTTTTGATTACTAGAACATGAAACAATTAGAGGGATCAATAAGCTCAGCGCAAATAGTTTTTTCATACGATTCACAGTCTTGGTGCAAGAGTCTACCTACTGAGTAGGTAGACAAACAGATTATTTTTCAGGCGTATAACCATCAATATGAATATCATGACCTTCAAACAAGAACTTGATCATTTCTTGTTCTAACATTTTACGGTCATCGGGGTTCATGGTATTGAGTTTCTTTTCATTAATGAGCATGGTTTGTTTAGCCATCCATTGACTCCATGCTTCTTTCGATATCTCGTTAAAAATACGTTTTCCTAACTCACCTGGGTAAAGCTGAAAATCTTGCCCATCAGCATCACGTTGTAAGAATGTACAAAAAATGGTTCTACTCATTAACTTTTTCCTCAAATTTCAGGTAGTAAGGCAAGCTGCTTTAATAAATTTTCAACTGGGGCAGCAAGACCGATAGTTGCACCTAAGTGTAAGTTATACCAGAGTCCCTTGCCTTCATCCATGGCAGAATTAAATGCCTGAATATTAACTTTTACAGGGATAATATCTAAATGAAAATGGCTAAATGTGTGGCGGAAGGAAATTAATTGCTCTGGCGAGTTATATTCAAGGCCAGAATCTTTTAGCCATTGATTAAGTTGCTCTAAAGACTCAAATTGAGGGAAGGCAAATAGCCCACCCCAGATGCCTGATGGCGGTCGTTGTTCTAACCATACATTATCTTCGTGTTGCATAATTAAGAACCAAGCACTTTTTTCAGGGATCTTTTGTTTCGGTTTTTTTCCGGGGTAGTTCGACCATGAGTGATTCGCATAAGCAATACAGCCAAAATTAACAGGGCAAATTTCACATTTAGGTTTACTACGGGTGCAGACCATAGCCCCTAAATCCATCATGGCTTGGTTAAAAAACTCGACCCCAACTTTTGGCGTGACGTCAGTGCTAATATCCCACAGGCGGTTTTCCACTTCCTTTTTCCCCGGCCAGCCATCAACCGCATAGGCACGAGCTAACACGCGTTTAACATTACCATCTAAAATAGGGTAGTGCTGCTGTTGTGATAATGACAAAATCGCCCCTGCTGTTGAACGCCCAACACCGGGTAGAGCAAGTATTTCATCGAATGTACGGGGAAATTGGCCATTATATTGAGTGGCGACCATTTGTGCGGCTTTATGTAGGTTACGAGCCCGTGCGTAGTAGCCAAGACCTGTCCACAGGTGTAATACTTCATCAAGCGGCGCATTGGCAAGGGCTGTGACATCCTCAAAACGAGCAATAAACTTCTCAAAATACGGAATGACAGTACTTACTTGGGTTTGTTGCAGCATAACCTCTGACAACCACACATGATAGGATGATTTTTCCTGTTGCCAAGGCAAGGTTTTACGGCCGTATTTGTGATACCAGCCGAGCACTGCAGATGAAAATTGTTGAGCTTCCATTGATAATTTTATTTTTATTGATATTGCCAGTCATGGTAGGAATTGCAACATAGACTACGGGGGCTGTAAACCGCTATTGTGTGGTTTAGTGTAAAGTTAGCTAATTATCAACTGCAACCTTGCAGAAGTTTTGCTAAACTCCGATATCCTTTGTGTCTCAAAGGGGCTAAAGGCTCCCATTTGGGGTATTTAGGGTAGGAATTGATAGGTTTGATAATGAATCACCTTAATATCACTTGATTGTTGGCACATTAACTTAATTGGGCAACTATTTTTTAGAACCTTTATTATGATCAATAATGTAATCTCCCCCGAATATAATGAAGAAGGGCGGGTTATGCGCCGAGTCCGTAGTTTTGTCCGCCGTCAAGGGCGTCTGACAAAACGTCAGGAAGACGCATTAGAAAAAGAATGGGCAGAGAAAGGCATTGATTTTATCAATCAGCCTTTTGATTTTGCCAAAGTATTCAAGAACTCAAATCCAGTGACATTGGAAATTGGGTTTGGCATGGGCGCTTCATTGGTGGCCATGGCATCACAAAATGCAGATAAAAACTTTTTAGGTATTGAAGTTCATGCGCCGGGGGTTGGGGCATGTTTAGCATCAGCAAAAGAAGAGAATGTCACTAATTTACGCGTGATGTGCCATGATGCTATCGAAGTATTGGATTACATGATCCCTGATGGTAGCTTGGCAATGGTTCAGTTGTTTTTCCCTGACCCATGGCATAAAGCCAAGCACAACAAACGTCGTATTGTTCAAGTCCCTTTTGCGGAAAAAATTCGCAGTAAATTAACAATTGGCGGTGTTTTCCATATGGCGACTGATTGGCAGCCATATGCTGAGCATATGCTTGAAGTCATGACGAGTGTCGAAGGCTATAATAATTTATCATCATCAGGTGATTACGTTCCTCGTCCTGCAACAAGGCCAGAAACAAAGTTTGAAAAGCGAGGCCAGCGGTTAGGGCACGGTGTATGGGATTTAATGTTTGAGAGGATCAAATAATGGCTAAACAACCACGTAGTCGTCGTTTACGTAAAAAAATGCGCTTGGATGAATTCCAAGAGTTAGGCTTCACTGTTAAATGGAGCTTTAAAGAAGGTACGCCGATTGAGGAAGTTGACAGCACCGTTGACCAACTGATTGCAGAAGCGATTGAGCCGAATGGTTTAGCGTTTGAAGCAAGTGGCTACATGAGTTGGGAAGGGATCGTTTGCTTACAAAAAATTGGTAAGTGTACCGAAGAGCACCGTCAAATTGTTGAAAACTGGCTAAAATCAAAAGGCATGAACGACGTCGTTGTTTCTGAGTTGTTTGATGTTTGGTGGGAATGATTTTATTGGGTTTACCTCAATGAATAAACTCAATTTTCACTAGTTTGAAGAGGCATCCAAAATTGGGTGCCTTTATTTTCTGTAGTAAACATTATCTGGAGTCAACGTTTTGAGCGCCATGTTTTCTAACCAGCTACTCAACGATATCCTAGACCAAGTACGCCCACTTATTGGAAAAGGCTGCGTTGCAAACTATATCCCTGCTTTGGGCTGTGTGCCGCCTCATCAATTAGGTATTGCTGTTTCCACTATAGATGGTGATATTTTTACTGCGGGCGAGGCATATCAGCGCTTTTCAATACAGTCCATTTCTAAAGTGTTGAGCCTCACCTTGGCGATGACACGCTATGAAGAAAATGAAATTTGGAGTCGCGTTGGTAAAGAACCTTCTGGGTTACCATTTAACTCCCTTATTCAAATTGAAATGGAAAAAGGCATCCCGCGAAACCCATTTATCAATGCGGGAGCGATAGTGATCGCCGATATGTTGCAATCTCGTTTAAGTGCGCCTAAGCAACGGATGCTAGAGTTTGTTCGAAAATTGTCTTGTGAACCTGATATAAGCTATGACACAGTGGTTGCCCGCTCAGAACTGGAACATGCAAGCCGTAATGCCGCAATTGCTTATTTAATGAAATCCTTTGGTAATTTTGAGAACGATGTTTTAACCGTTCTCGAAACTTATTTTCATTATTGCTCTCTAAGTATGAACTGTGTTGAATTAGCGAAATGTTTTTCCTATTTAACATCACAAGGAATGTCATCTTGTTCCATTGACCCAATCATCACTCCACTACAATCAAGGCAAATCAATGCGTTGATGATGACATGTGGTATGTATGATGGCTCTGGCGAATTTGCATTTCGGATAGGAATGCCCGGCAAGTCTGGTGTTGGCGGTGGTATCGTTTGTGTGGTACCAAACCAATTCACTGTAGCAGTTTGGTCCCCCGAACTCGATGCGGCGGGGAACTCTCTGGCTGGTTGTGCTGCCTTAGAGTTATTATCAAAGCGAATTGGACGTTCTGTTTTTTAACGCCACTGGTTGAAGCCATTAGTCGTTGATATAACGTTTTACTAGGAGATTTTATGTTACGTCGTACATTAATTGCATTTTCACTCCTTGCCTGCGCGACAAGCCAAGCTGCAGATTATAATTGCTCTGTCACTCCGAAAGATGACATCTTTATGACGCCAGAAAGCGTACAGGTCATTGGCCGTAGCGGTGATTTAAAAATTACCCCAGACGGCGATATCACACTCAATGGTAACAATATTGCCGCGACAGAAACGCAAAAACAGCAAGCTATCCGTTATCAATCGATGATCCGTAGTGATTTACCTTGGATAAAACAAGAATCAGAAAAAAAATTATCTACTTCAAGGGAAACCATTGATAAAGTGGTTGTTAAAGTCATTGGGGGGGATAGCAATATTCGTAACCGGTTGACTAAACTAGAAAAAGAACTGAATGGGCAAATTGATCAAATCATTGAGACTCGCCCTAACGGTTATGTATTCCATCATGAAGCGATGAAAACAGTAGAAACAAAAGGGCGTCAGCTGGTTAATGAAAGCTTAGGTGGTATTTTGCAAGATAGCATCAATGAAATGGGGCGCAAACAATTGTTATCTGGGGGCGATGCAAGCAAGGCCTTGCAAGGGATGTTGGGTAATCTAGGTGGGTTGCAGCAAGAGCTTGAGTCCGAATGGAAAACACAAGAAAAAAGCTTCCAACAGTTTGGGCAGCAAGTCTGTGCTAAAGTGACTTCAATGGAACAACAACGCGTTTCACTACTTAACTCGCTCAAAGCTAACTAATTAGTTAATCCCGTATAAAAACAGTAAGATATAAAATCATCTTACTGTTTTATTATTTCATTCTCTGTAACTTCTCATTATAAATGTGATATTCGCATCATTAATGGTAATGAAAATGAAATTGATTCTTATTTAGTTGACATCTAAGTCACTCTCTTTACAATGCGGGTTTGGCTTAATGACTAAATTGGGATCGTTTAAATGAAAAAGTTCATTCCTGCAGTACTTGTTTCTGTATTGTCATTCTCTGCTCCTTTGGCTTTTAGCGCAGAACCGGCTGCTTTCACACCCAATGTGGTGACAGCGCAAGGTGCTGAAAAAGTCACGATTAAACATCTTTCAGGTGAAACTGAGGTGGCCAAAAAACCACAAAAGGTGGTTTTATTTGATTTCGGTGTTTATGACTCAATGCAAAAACTAGGCCTAGGTGATAAAGTCGTTGCGTTACCAACAGCAAATGCACCTGCTTATGTTAAAGGCAATATTCCAGCGTCAATGGAAAATGCAGGTGGGATGAAACAGCCCGATTTAGCAAAAATTGCACTGTTAAAACCTGATCTTATTGTGATCACGGGCCGCCAAGGCAAATCTTATGAGGCGCTATCAAATATTGCACCAACGATCAACCTAGGCTCCGATAGTAAACATTATATGGAATCAGTAAAGGCAAATCTTGGGGTAATTGGTGAATTGTATGGCAATCAAAAATCAGTTGATGAACAACTGGCCGAATTAGATAAAACCATTGCAGATGCTCAGAAAAAAGCCGCTGATTCAAATAAAAAAGTATTAGTGTTAATGCATAATGATGGCAAGCTGATCCCAAATAACCAAGCTGTTGTCTATAACGTAGTGAAAGCACAGCGTGCTGAATTACCTATTGATGAAAATGCCGATAAGTCTAAACGCCGTGTGGTCGATAGCAAAGCCATCGCACAAGCCAATCCTGATGTGATCCTGATTATTGACCGTAGTGAAGCGATTGGCGCAGGCAAATTAGATAAAACTGTTTTTGAAGATACAAACATTCAAGAAACGAAAGCTTATAAAGATGGCAAGATTACCTATTTACAATCTGACTTGTGGTACTTGTCAGGTGGTGGCTTAGTCAGCTTAACTGAACAAGTGAATGCTGTCGTTAATGCCCTGTAATTAATATCTGCCGTTGTCTTATTGGCTACGGCAATATTTACTATCCTCATTGTTATTGTCGTTTATTTCTTTTTTATCTCTAAATAAAAAGCCCGCATCAGGTGTTGATGCGGGCTTTCAATGAACGAGAAAATATACCTTCGCTTAACAAACGATTTTTTGCTTAAAAATCATTCCTCATCTAAAAACAATTCTAACAACGAGTTGAGAAACAGTTTTCCATGTTCTGTAATTTGCCATTCGTTATCCGTCTCAGTGATATAACCCTTTGTTAATGCTTCATCAATAGCCGGTCTAACTGTTGATTCGGGTAACCCAGTATATTGGGTAAATTCATCACGAGGCATTGCTTCAAGTAAGCGGAGACGGTTCATAAAATATTCAAATGGCCTATCTTTGGTGTCAACATCATAGGATTGATGAATGTAACGACCTTCCATATAGCCACGAGGGTGCTTGGTTTTTACTGTACGTAAAATTCTTCCATCTTCAAACGTGATTTTACCGTGTGCTCCACAGCCAATACCAAGGTAATCACCGAATCGCCAATAATTAAGATTGTGCTCGCATTGATAACCCGGTTTGGCATAAGCTGACGTTTCGTATTGCTGATAACCAGCTGCACTCAATAATTTATGACCTTCTGTATAGATATCCCACAGAGTATCGTCGTCAGGTAACGTGGGAGGGCGTGACCCAAATTGAGTGTTAGGTTCAATGGTCAACTGATACCAAGACAAATGCGGTGGGGCAAGCTCAATAGCTTGACGTAAATCAGATAAACCTTCATTGCGAGTTTGAGATGGGAGGCCGTGCATTAAATCGAGGTTAAAGCTTCTCAAATTTAAATTTGTCGCTAATTGAGCGGCACGCTTTGCTTCATCAGCGCCATGAATGCGGCCTAATGTTATTAATTTATCATTACCAAAGCTTTGCACACCAATGGAAATTCGGTTGATCCCCGCAGCTTGATAGCCAGCGAAACGGTCTGCCTCTACCGTTCCGGGGTTAGCTTCCATGGTAACCTCAGCTTGTACATCTAACTGGATACGTTGGCGAATACCATCCATCAAGGCTTGCATGGACTCGGCAGTTAACAGACTCGGGGTTCCCCCACCAATAAAAATAGTTTTGACAGGGCGTTCACCAATTAATTGCGCATCAATATCAAGGTCTGCCAATAGGTGCTCAACATATTCCATTTGGGGAATTTCCCCTTTGAGGGTGTGTGAATTGAAATCACAATATGGGCACTTTTGCACACACCAAGGAATATGAACATATAAACTCAATGGTGGTTGTTTAAGCATTTTTTAATGCTTCCAACATCATTGTTAGGGCTTTACCGCGATGTGAAATGGCTTGTTTTTCTGCTTTAGTTAACTCCGCTGAAGTACAACCCAATTCAGGAATATAGAAAATAGGGTCATAACCAAAACCCCCTTGGCCTTTACGTTCACGAGTAATAATGCCTTGCCAACGACCGTGGAATACTAAGGGGGTCGGGTCTTCTGCATGGCGTAAATACACTAAAACACAGTTAAATTGTGCCTGACGTTGGCCATCAGGCACATGTTCCATTGCATTAAGTAATTTTATAAGGTTTTGCTCATCATTCGCCTCTTCCCCCGCATAACGTGCGGAGTAGATACCCGGAGCTCCTCCCAGTGCATCAACAGAGATCCCTGAATCATCGGCAATTGCGGGTAAGCCCGTTTGCGCCGCAGCATGTCGGGCTTTCAGGATAGCATTTTCAATGAAGGTTAAACCTGTTTCTTCAGCAGATTCAACACCTAATGAAGTTTGCGCGACAATATCCATACCAAAATCACGGAGTAAGTCGGCTAACTCATTCACTTTTCCCGGATTGCCGGTGGCTAAAACAACTTTTTGCATCATTTAGAACTCATTTTTACATAATACCAATGGAATACATCATTGCTGTGAGTGATGGGTCAATCCATAAGGAAATATCTACACGCAAATAGTTAAGCGCAATCAAGATAAACATCACAATCATGGCTGAGAAGTCTAACCCGCCCATTGCTGGAATAATACGACGGATTGGTGCCATTAATGGTTCTGTTAATTGGTACAATAAATAGTCAACAGGGTTACGGCCTTGGCTGACCCAGCTTAAAATAGCGCGGATTAAAATCATCCAGAAAATCAATTTACCTGCGTAGGTTAATAATAAAATAACCCCCATAGGTAGGATCGTAACACCTAAAATTGGCAGTAAATTAGTTGCCCACATACCGAAAATAATTGCAGCTAATGCCAGCACAAAAGCGACAACAACTGAAGCGGTATCGACTGAGCCAATAGCGGGGATCACTCGACGTAATGGCCCAACAATGGGTTGAGTTGCCTTAACGACAAATTTTGAAAATGGGTTATAAAAATCGGCACGTACACATTGCATCCAAACACGCAGTAGTAAAACAAAAATGTACAGCTGGATCAGGGTAGTGACAACAAAAACGATAGTCTTCATGGCAAATTCCGCGATTAAATTAAAAAAGTTTTTCCATCTCTTCGGCTCTGTCAATTGCACTTTGCATTGCATTGGCAACAGTTTGCGGAAGATTTCCATTATAAAATTGTTCTAAAGCCATCGCGGTAGTACCGCCTTTAGAGGTGACCTGTTCACGTAATGTTGAAAAGGCTGTATCACTTTGTGATTTAGCTAGTTCCACAGAGCCTTCTATGGCATTGAGGACTAATTCACGGGCTTGCACACTATCATAACCGAGTTGTTGCGCTTTTTGCTGCATTGCTTCCATAAATAAGAAGAAATAAGCAGGGGAACTGCCTGTAATCGCAATAATATTATTGATCTCTTGCTCTTTTTGGCACCAAATTGTTGTCCCAACGCTTTGCATGAGTTCTTGTGCGAATTTTTTATCTTGCTCTGATACTTGCCCTTGAGCAAACAACCCACTAACGCCTTTACCCACTAATGATGGCGTATTTGGCATAATGCGCACTAAATTAAGCGGGTGTGCGAGGTATTCGTTATAGCGTTCAGCAGGGATGCCCGCAGCAATGGTGAGGACTAATTTTTGGTCAAAATTGGTAACTTGTTGCAGAGGCTCACAGACCTCTTTCATCATTTGTGGTTTGACTGCGAGCATAATCACATCGGCGGCTTGCACTGCGGCTAGGTTGTCATGGCGACTGATTATACCGTACTGTTCGGCGAGTTTGTCACGGCGTACAGGGGTTGGAGAACAAACCGTGATCATGGATGCAGGGTAACCGTGGTTAACCAAACCTGTAATAATGGCTTGAGCCATATTTCCGGCACCGATGAAGGCAATTTTACGATGTTGCATTCTGTTCTCCTTATTTATTGGTGATACTGGCGAGCGCCAAAAATAGCGGTTCCTATACGTACCAAAGTAGAGCCGCAATGAATTGCTGCGCGCATGTCATCAGTCATACCCATAGAAAGTGTATCGACGGTAGCGTAATTTGTTTGTAATTGCTTAAATGCAGCATCCATCTTGCGAAATGTGGCACACTGGCGTTCGTAATCTGTTTCGGGGGCAGGGATTGTCATCAAACCACGTAATACCAGATTAGGCATAGTGGCGACTTGGGCGGCTAGTTCGTTTAATTCCGCTAAGGTGATCCCCGATTTACTATTCTCATCACTAATATTGATTTGGATGAGAACATTTAAAGGGGCTTTATCGCTAGGACGTTGGTCGTTCAATCGTTGAGCGATTTTTGCCCTGTCAAGGGTGTGAAACCAATCAAAGTATTCGGCAACTAGGCGGCTTTTATTGGATTGTAATGGGCCGATAAAATGCCAAACAAGGTCATTCCTATTTGAAAAATATTGAATTTTTTCAACACCTTCTTGAACATAATTTTCACCAAATTGGAAAAGACCAGCCTCAATGGCTTCTGAAATAGCTTCACAAGGTTTGGTTTTACTTACAGCAAGCAGCGTAATGTCTTGTGGTGAGCGTTGGCACTCTGCGGCGGCAAGATCAATACGTGCTGTGACATCAGAGATATTATTTTGAATGGTCATTGTTTTATTCAATATAGTTTAATTCAATATTGGTGTATTCACATACAGGTCTATTTACCAAGTAGATGAATTGCGGTTATTGACCATAGTGTAAAGCAAATCGCGTCAGAACGGCACCTTTGCATAGGGGGAATTCAAAAAAATACTGATTAAGCTTGATAAAAAAGCATTTTCTAACAGTGTCCTTAAATCTGCTTTCCCAGATAATAGCAAAAGGCCGATTGATTCATAACAGACGGTGATGCTGACAAAATAGGCACACTAGTGACAGCAGTAAAAAGATAACGGCAACCCGAACTCGATAATCAAAACTGTGTTGAACCCCTTGTAATGATTTCCAATTTAATAACTTCTTGTTTTATTGGCTCTTTCCGGTCGGAGATTTTATCTAAAAGCATTTTTATCGCTAATTCGCCTATATACTGAGTGGGTATTTTAACCGTAGACAGTTCGGGGTTTAAATAATTGCAAAGGTCAGTATCATTGAATCCGATCACGGCAACATCTTTAGGAATCGTGATGTTAAGCTGCTTTGCTGCTCGATAAAGCGCACCAGCTAATAAGTCATCATCGCAAAATACAATATTGGGTTTTTGCTGAAGTAAAGATGCTGCATTTTGGGTTGCTTCAGCAAGGTTAAAGGATGAGTAAACGACACATTTAGATTTTTCTACATAGTTTAATGACTCGAATTCATTGTTAAATAATTTATGGCGATTTAGAAAATGTTGCCTTGGGATATCAGATCTAAAAAAACCAACCTTAAACCGTTTCATTTTATGCGTAATAGAGAACGCAGATTTGATCGTTTTATCAATATCTAAAAGAATGTCATTATTTTTTTCATCATCAGACTCTATGAATATCAGCTTATCTCGGTAATTTTCTAATAATTCGATATGTTTTTTTTCACATGAATAAATAATGCAGCCACTAATTAGTTTACTTTGAAATAATGAAAATAAATGTTCAGACCATTGTTTGTTGGCATAACTATCTAAAAGAATTAAAGAATACCCGGATTTGGTTGCTGAAAGCTCTGCAGCATGAACGACTTTTCCGAAATAGGGTTGTTGAATATCGGGGACAATAAATGCAACGGTACGTGAATTTCCACTACGTAAAATTTGTGCATTGATATTAGGCTGATAGCCTAGCTCTTTTGCCACACAGAGGATTTTTTCACGGGTTTTTTCAGATACTCGGCCTTGGTAACGACCACTAAATACAAGAGATACAGCCGACTGTGAGACGTTAGCTAAACGGGCGACATCTTTACTGTTAACAGTAGACATTTTTTCTCCATATCAAGAGTGAAAACATAAAAAAATACTTTATAAACAGATGGATGCGTTATTCTAAACGAATTAAAAATGATCTAATACGCTCATACTAAATGATAAATTTTGTTTGGGCTTATTAATTTGCAAGCTTTATGTTTTTATGTGATCCATGTCAAGTCATACGTATTACTTGCTGTGAAGTATATCACTTTATTCTTGTTTAATACCCAGTACATTAATTAAAACCAAGAAATGCCTTAGAGGAAAATGCTCAGTAGTAGAATCAATGTTTTTATTAGCCATACCGAATGTACATTGTATATAAACGTGTTTACGTAATATTGAGTGAGGTAAATAAATTATTATGAGCACAATTACTCGATTAAAAATAGTCTCGTTTATGCAGTTTTTTATATGGGGCTCTTGGCTAGTTACATTTGCTTCATATATGTTTAATACACTCCACTTTACAGGTGGAGATGTTGGGTTAGTCTTTAGTTCTTTAGGCATTGCATCACTATGCTCACCTATTTTAATGGGGCTAATTGCAGATAGAATTAATAATAGAAAATTCGTCTATGTTACCATTCATTTAATATCGGCGTTTTTTTTGATTGCAATGGCACATAGTACTTCGGTTAGTTTGCTTTTCGCCATGACATTAGTTCATCTGATTTTTTATATGCCAACAATGTCAATCTGTAATAGTATAATTTTTGAAATACTGGATAGGGAAAAATTAAAATCAGAAAATTATTTCCCAAAAATCAGGGTGTATGGAACTGTTGGTTTTATAGCTGCAATGTGGATTATTAGCTTATTAAAGTTAGAAATGAGTTATTATCAATTGTATATAGCAGCAATAGCTTCCGTGGCTTTAAGCCTTTATTCTGTTATTTTTATATCGGTAAATAAAGATAACCATAATTTGGAATGTGATCCTCATTCATTTAAATTTAGTGATTTGGCTGTCTTATTTAGGAAATCTCAAGTCGTTGTTTTCTTGTTTTTTTCTATGCTGCTAGGGTCTGTTTTACAAATCACGAATACTCTCGGTGTACCCTTTTTGCAGGATCTGGCTGCCGCACCAGAGGCTCAAAACTCTATTTTTTCAACCTACCCGACAATTTTTTTATCAATATCGCAATTCTCAGAAGTGATTTTTATATTGCTACTTCCTTTTTTATTAAAGTATATCAAGATAGAAAAAGTTTTATTGTTGAGCATGATAGCTTGGATTTTACGCTTCGGGTTATTTGCATATGGTGATTTTACCTATATAGGAACAATAGCATTATTCCTTTCAATGTTAGTATATGGTTGCGCTTTTGATTTCTTTAATATTTCGGGTTCTTTATTCTTGGAAAAAGAAATAGCACCTGAATTTCGTTCTACAGCACAAGGCGTATTTACTACTTTAGTTAATGGATTTGGTACTTTCTTAGGTGCCATATTGAGTGGCTGGGTATTAGATCTTAATACGATAAATGGGGTTGTAGATTGGAAAATGTTTTGGATTGTATTCACTAGCTATACGATTACATTCACATTTATTTATGTACTGTACATGTTTTTTTTAAATAGAAAAAAACAGCATGCTTATTCATAAAAATGTAAAAATATTGAGGTATATATTATGTTAGATACTCATCAATACTCTATTGCTGATATTAATTTAGCAGATAAAGGAATAAAACGTATTAATTGGGCCAAAGCACATATGCCTATTATGCAAAGTTTAATTGAAAGACTTGAAAAAGAACAACCATTTAAAGGTCTGACAATTGGTATTTGTTTACATGTTGAAGCAAAAACAGGGGTATGGCTTGAAGCCTTGACAAAAGGTGGCGCAAAAATTGCTATTACAGGTTCTCCTGGTTCTACACAAGATGAAACAGCGGCAGCATTAGTAAAATATATGAATGTGAGTGTTTTTTCGAGGAGAGATGAATCTTTTGAAGACCATATAGCCTATTGTAAAAATGTCTTGGAAATGAAGCCGGATATCATCGCCGATAATGGTGCAGATTTACATGAGCTGGTTCTTACCGATCCTAAATTTAAGGCATTACAAAAAGTAATTATTGGTGCGACGGAAGAAACAACCACAGGAGCAAATAGGTTAAGGGAAGATTTCACATCTCAGCTTTGGCCAACATTAATTATTAATGATACTCAGTCTAAAAGAATTATAGAGAATCGATATGGTGTTGGCTCATCTGTTGTGGAAAGTATTGCTCATGCAACTAATGTAATGATACACGGTAAAAAAGTAGTGGTGATTGGATATGGTTATTGTGGCTCTGGTGTGGCACAGCGTTTTAGGGGAATGGGGGCACATGTTACGGTAGTAGATACAAATCCGCTTACTCGATTAGAAGCTCATTTAGAAGGTTTTCAAACTGCTGAATTAATCAGTACGTTACAGGATGCCGACTTTGTTGTGAGTGTCGTTGGGCGAGATAATATACTTACTACAGAACATTTTTCTGCAATGAAAAATAATGTGCTTGTGGCTAATGCGGGGCATTTCCAACGTGAAATTGATGTGAATGCATTGAAGAATTTAAGTAATAATAGTGAAGAGGTCATACCTAAAATTAATAAATACCAATTGAAAACGGGTAAAAATATATTCCTAATGTCGGATGCAAACCTTGTTAATTTGTCTGCAGGAAATGGTAATCCTATTGAAGTTATGGATTTAGGCCTCGCTTTACAAACATTAAGTTTAGAAAAAATTGCTTTAGATAGCAAAGCATTAAAAAATATTCCGCAACCTGTTCCTTTTGATATAGAAATGAAAGTAGCACAACTTGCGTGTGATAACTGGATAACGCATTAAGCCACTTGTACATACTTCAAGTTACATTGTGTTGATTATACTGAGTTTGCTGAGTCGTTTAGCTTATCTAAGCTCCAGGTCTAACTTTGCTTATTGCCTACATGTATATTGAATTATTAAGAGTATATTGTCTTATAAGAAGCTGGTGTGATTAGCGCTTTTTGTAGGAATTAACTTTGAGTGACTAATATGAAGAATAAATTTTCTGTTGCATTACTTTTAAGTATTATCATCCCATTGTCTTATGCTGATAACCTAGTGGAAATTAATATCCTTGGTACGTCTGATATTCACTCTTTCATAAGTGATGAGGATTATTTTAATAATCTAAAAAGTGAAAAATATGGTTTGAAATCGCTAGTTGGTGCGATTGAAAAATTTAGGCATGATAATAAAAATACCTATTTAGTTGATGTTGGTGATTTATTATCTGGCAACCCATTAGGGAATCATATTATTAAACGCTATAACCAAAATGAAAGCTATTATCGTATATCTCCTGTTATCTGTAGTTTAAATGCACTTAATTATGATGTAGCAACCCCTGGTAATCATGATTTTGATAATGGTGCTGAGTTTTTGAAATGGTCTTATTCTGGAGCGAACTTTCCAGTAGTTTTAAGTAATGTTATTGATAATACGTCACAAAAAAGCCTTTATCCTGAGTATATTATTCAGGAAAAAGAGGTTTTAGATGACGCGGGTAATAAGCATTTACTGAAAATCGCATATTTAGGGTTAGTTCCTATGCAAACAATGCTTTTTAATAAAAGCAAACTTGAAAGTGAGATTACATTTACTGATATGCTAGATGCTGCAAATAGTACTGCTATTCAGGCGAAAAAAGATGGGGCTGACTTGGTTATTGCCTTATCTCATTCAGGTATTGATGTATCACAAGTTGAACATGGTATGGAAAATGTCGCATTTTATCTTGCCAAAAATCCGAATATAGACGGTATTTTATTTGGTCATACTCATGAAGTTTTTCCTTCTGAAAAAATAACAGCTAATGAAAATATTAATGTTAAGGATGGGAAAATGTTTGGCAAGCCAGCGGCTCAACCGGGTAAGTGGGGGGAGTCACTATCCGCTATTAAATTTGTTCTAGAAAAGAATAATGATAAGTGGGATATAAAAAGTAGTAAAGGATATCAAGTTGATAGAAAAAATTCTGTTGCTAAAGAGAGTACTATTGAGAAAATATCGTTGTGCATAAATGATACAGAACAAGACTTAAAAAGTGACTTAGACAAAGAAGTAAGCCAAGACAAATTTAAAATCAATAATAATTTTAATCTGATTGGAAATGAAAGCCTAACAACTGTACTTGCGGACTCCCTTCGTTATTATATGCGAAATTTTACGAGTGAAAGCGATAAGGTGTTAATTTCTATTTCACCATCTTATTCATTAAATGATGCAAGTTTTTTTGTTGACATACAAGACAGGAAAATAACCAATAGGGATTTAAACAAGATTTTTTATCCCGCTTCTTTATCTGCATTAAAGGTAAACAAGCAACAATTAATCGAATGGTTGGAAATGAGCTCAAATATTTATAATATGCCAATAGATGAGTCTACACCATTAATTAATACTAATGCCCATAGCTTTTTATTTTACCCAATTATGGGGCTAACCTATGATGTAAATATTAGCAAATTACCGTTATATGATTTATACGGTAAGAAAAATGAAGGGGCTACGGTAGGGAGAATTTCGAATATTCGCTATAACAATAAAGAAGTGGTCGATACAGACTCATTTATTATTGTTGCGAGTAAGTACGCACCGTACTTTCAAAAGCACAAAGATGCTCCTTACTTAGATATTGGTAATGAAAGAAATATTGATATATTTACGGGGTATATTTCGGCGCACCATGAATACCCACAGCCGAAAAATAATTACCGTATAGTGTCGGATATACCATTAGAAATGAATTTGATATTACCCCATAATACAGATAAATCAGCAACATTTTTATGGGGAACTGAGTATCCTTTGCAAGTAAAAAGCCAAGATACAAAATCAGTAACTTACCAAATAAAAATAGCCCAGTGATATTAAAGACTATCTTAGGGGGCAGTTAGTCCTCTACTTTTAGTGGGCTCTCAGTAAGGGAGCCCCACTTAGTTTTGCTCAAACCAGCTTTCAAGGATAACAACAGCAGACGCCGAGTCTACTTTTCCTTTGCTTAATGCACGGTAACCACCTTGCTCAAAAAGACCAGCTTTTGCTTCTACAGTGGATAGCCGTTCATCATGCAATTCGACTTTGACACCAAAGCGACCATGAATGCGGTTGGCAAAATTACGAGCTTGGCTTGTGACGAGTTGCTCGGTTCCATCCATATTAAGTGGCAGGCCGACAATGACCAATTGAGGAAGCCACTCTTTAAGTAATTTTTCGATTTGTTGCCAATCAGGGCGACCATCGTTGGCTTTTAAAGAAGCCAACGGTCGAGCAGTGCCCGTAATTTCTTGCCCAATAGCAACACCGATACTTTTAGTTCCAAAATCAAAGGCGAGCAAAGTTCTTCCAGACATTAAGCGTGCCCCGCTTGCATTGAAATAGTATGAATATTAACACCGATTAATTTTGCAGCAGCAGCCCAGCGTTCATTAATAGGGGTATCAAAAATGAGCTTAGGGGAAGCTTCCACCGTTAACCAGCTATTTTCCATAATTTCTCGTTCAAGTTGACCCGGTTCCCAGCTTGAATAGCCGAGTGCTACGAGGGAGTTCTCGGGGGAATCCTCACCACCAAGCGTTTCTAAAATATCTTTGGAGGTGGTGACCATGACATCTTCATTTAAGTGTAGGCTAGATAAGAAACCAGTTATTGGTGTGTGTAAGATAAACCCATGTTCTTCTGCCACAGGGCCACCAGCAATTACAGGTCTTTCTAAGTTACGGTTATTAACTTTATCAGATATCGTAATTTCAAGTTTTTTGAGCATTGTATCGACGGAAAAATCATCAATAGGCTTATTAATTACTATCCCCATCGCCCCTTTTTCATTGTGCTCACACACATAAACAACAGACTGTTCAAAATAAGGGTCTGTTAGGGATGGCATGGCGATAAGAAAATGGTTTTGCAGATTCAAACTAAGGCTCCATTGAATTTAATAACAACTTTAAAACAACCAGTTAAAAAGACCTAAACAGGCCTTTTTAACCATTTATGGCTTATTTTTTTAGGCGACGTTCAATCGCATCCATCAACATACCCGTGATAGAAATATCGAATGCTGCTTCGATTTCACGCGCACAGGTTGGGCTAGTAACGTTAATCTCAGTCAGACGGTCACCAATAATATCAAGACCAACAAAAATTAAGCCTTTTTCTTTCAGCGTTGGCGCGACAGCCCGTGCGATGGCCCAATCACTTTCACTAAGAGGACGAGCTTCACCTCGGCCACCAGCGGCAAGGTTACCACGAGTCTCACCTTGTGCAGGGATACGTGCCAAGCAATATGGAACAGGTTCGCCATCGACAACTAATACACGTTTATCACCGTCTTTAATTGATGGTAAAAAGTTCTGAGCCATACAGTAACGGGAACTATGTTCGGTTAGCGTTTCAATAATGACACCAACATTTGGGTCATCTTGTTTTAGACGGAAAATGGAAGCGCCACCCATGCCATCTAAAGGTTTGAAAATAACATCCCCATGTTGCTGGTGGAATTCTCTCAGTTTTTGTGGGCTACGAGTGACTAACGTATCTGGTGTCAGCTCAGGGAACCAAGCGGTAAATAATTTTTCATTACAGTCACGCAGACTTTGCGGTTTATTGACAATTAAAGAGCCCGCTTGTTCTGCTCTCTCTAAAATATAGGTAGCGTAAATAAATTCGGTATCAAAAGGCGGATCTTTACGCATTAAAATAGCATCAAGTGAACCAAGTGCGATGTCTTGCTCACCATGAAACTCATACCATTTGTCAGGGTTTTCTTCGACAGTGACTATTTTAGTTTGTGCTCTAGCCTCACCTTGGTGTAAATACAGGTCATTCATTTCCATATAATGGATTTCGTAACCACGACGCTGAGCTTCCAACATCATCGCAAAACTGGTGTCTTTCTTGATTTTGATGGATGAAATTGGGTCCATCACTATACCGAGCTTGATCATTTTTTCTCCTTAACCCAGATCACCTAAGCGCACTTGCAGTGCAGTGATAGCGGTTAGCGCAGTCGTTTCTGTTCGTAATACTCTAGGCCCTAACAGTATATCGGTAAATTGATAATTTGCTGTCATTGCGATTTCATCGGCTGATAACCCCCCTTCAGGGCCAATTAACAACCTGACTTTTTTCAATTCAGTTGGCAGTGTATTGATGCTTTCTGTTGCCCTAGGATGAAGATTAACTTTAAATGCGCCATCATCTTCTGCACACCAATCTTCAAGTGTTTGTACGGGGCGGACTTCTGGGATACGGTTGCGCCCACATTGTTCACAGGCCGCAATAGCAATTTTTTGCCATTGTTGTAATTTCTTCGCTAACCTCTCACCTTCTAAGCGAACGCCGCAACGCTCTGATAACAGTGGTGTAATGATATTTACCCCTAACTCTACGGATTTTTGGATGGTAAATTCCATCTTTTCTCCACGGGACATCACTTGCCCTAAATGCAAATCGAGAGGGGACTCTCTATCATCAATACGGCTATCTACAATGCGAACATATACATTCTTTTTAGTCGCTTCAGTAATTTCAGCATCAAACGTTTGATTGCTACCATCAAAAAGTTCGAGTTTTTGCCCCGCAGTCATGCGTAGTACTCGCCCTACATGGTTTGTGGCGTCATCACCAAGAGAAATTGTCATATTCGTTTTAAGAGGCTCTGGGTGATAAATGCGTGGGATGCGCATAGCTTTTCCTTAGTACAGACTAGGTTAATAAATAAGATAGCTTTGATGAATATGGGGATTGAATCTCTAAACACAAGCACTAGCGCTTAGTTTATAACGAAAAAAATGCTAATTGTAGTACGTCTGTGCGGTGGCAATTTTATCAATAATTACTCAAAAAAATAAAAGTTGAAAATGTCGAATAAACCGACGAAATAACACGGAATTAAAGTGTTGGGATAAGCCAGAATAGCGAGTATATTTATTTTGGCTCCGTAATGGAAGGAAGTATAAAATGAAGGAATTATTTTATTTTTTATTATCATATATTAAATCATTTATTGATAATATGACAAATATGATATCTTCCTGGCAGGGGGATGAAAGGCTTTTTTTTATTGAGTCAATTGGATTTCATCTATGTAAACAAGATGTTATATTTCTTGTGGTGTTGTTTTTATCCGTTTTAATGACTCAAAAGTTACTTATTTATCTCCCTGTTTGGTGTTTTGGGAAAAACAAAATAACAATTAAATTTCATACTTTACTTATTCTATATGGGGTGTTCGGTTGTATTATTATTGGGTCATTTAATAGTTTATGGGTAATGTTGTTTTTAGTGGTTTTTATTAATTTAATAACACCGTTATTTATTATTGATTATAAAATGGGTTATTTACCGGATGTACTAACCTATCCTTTATTGTGGTCTGGTTTGCTATATCAAATTAACTTACCTCAAGGCAATGTCATTTCGGCTATCTATGCAGTTATATTGAGTTATTTTATGATGCTAATTACCGTTACACTCGTGGAAAAAATTAAAAAACAACCACAGATGGGGCGAGGGGACTTAAAATTAATTGCAGCGTGTGCTGCATGGTTAGGGGTATGGTTATTACCTTATTTTATAGGGCTTGCGGCTTGTTTAGGGCTGTTACATTATGCATTCGCTCATTGGGTATTGCCGAAAATAAGCCAAGGGGGTCATTCTCCAAGTTGTGTAAGTGCTAAGCCGTTAGTAAATGAAATAGCCCAAACCATACCATTCGGGCCTACAATTATCATTAGTGCAAGTATCTTGCTGTATTTATCTATACTGCGTATTGGTTAGCGACAACTAAATGTAAGGGTTAAGACGCAGCAGCGACCAACGAGTCTAAAAATTGCTGCCATTTGTCTGGTGACCCAAGGTAATTTTGTAAAGGAACCCGTAACCATTTCCCTTGTTGCTGAATTAACAGCGTAGGGAAACCTGACGCACCAGACTGGGCGAGCAATGCTTTACTATTCTGTATGTGTTTTGCAGTTTCATTTTGTTCACATTGCGTGTAATCACTGGTGTACTGCTCAGCATTCAAGCTAAGCTTTTGGGCTAATTCAGCAAGCACTGCCGTATCATTAATATGACGCCCAGAAATATAATGGGCTTTTTGAATGGTTTTAAGCATCTCAAAGCCTTTACCTTGCTTGGTTGCAGCTAAAATAGCGGTTTGTGGTGGTAGGGAGTCCATGACTAAATTAGGTTCATGGAGCATTTTTATATAGTCATCACCAAAAACTTGCCCTGTCATCGCTGCAATACGTTTATCTGATTGCATAATATATTGGCGAAAATCATCATCAAGATGCAAACGCGCATCACCGGCTAACATGCCACCACCATGCATCTCAACATTGGTACTGGGGTGTTTGGTTGCAATTTCCACTAAAGGGGCTGCTGCATAACACCAGCCGCAGTAAGGGTCATAAATATAGTGTAGGGTTATATTTTTCATTATTGATCCTCAGTAATAATTTGGGGTTAATTTGAGTTAAGTTGTATCATTATTATCAACAGTTATATACAACAATCTCCCTTATACTCGCGGTTGTATTTCTAGGCATATTATTCAGTATGTTAAATATACAAAATGGTTGTTATAAGGGAGTGATACTAATTTATTGAGGCCACTGCATTTCGCCTTTAATAACCTTAGCGCTTAGCTCTAAACTTGATTTATCATCCAGTTGCGGGTATTTAGCTGCAACCTGCTGTACTAATTCATTCGAGTTTTTACTCGATTGCGCGGCGGTTTCAAAATCTTGTAAGTATTGCTGAGTAAATGTCACCGTACCAATATCCAATTTAGATGCTCCCGTGAAATGACCAGGGACGACAATCGTCGGGTTCAGTGCTTTGATACTTTCTAACGTTTGCTGCCAATTTTGGCGTGATGCCTTAGTCTGTGTATCAGCCACCCAAACGTGTATATTGTCTGAAACAATCACACCACCGACAACGGCTTTTAGCGATGGAACCCACACATAAGTTCTATCTGGCGAAGCACCGTCAAGGCCTTTTATCTCTAGTTTCTCGCCATCAACAGTAAATCTATTCCCTTTGATGATTTCGGGGACTATCACATGGGTCGGAGCTTCACCCTTTAACTCATTTCCCCAATAAGCGAGCTTGCCATCTTTAGTCGCTTTAATAGCGGCAACGGTTTCAGATGTTGCAATTACTTTAGCTTCAGGAAAGGCTTTTGTAATTGTCTCTAAGCCGAAATAATAATCAGGGTCTGAGTGGCTAATATAAATAGTGGTTAATTTTTTATTGAGTTTTTTAATTTTATCGACCAGTTGTTGAGCATCATTATTTTGAAACTGAGCATCGATTAATACGACTTCATTAGGGCCACTAATAATTTCAGATGATACAGGGAATACACTGTTGTTACCTGGGTTATAGATATCGAGTGTTAATTTCTCGGCTTGTGCTACTTGAAATGATGTTGCGATGAATACTGTTGCTGCTAAAAAAGTTAATTTCATTTTGAGTCCTAAAATTGAATTGTCTGAGAATGAACTAGGCGTTTTTGCTTGGTATGTATATTAAGTTGCAATGATTAACGGAAAAACACCATAATTAGGCGAAGTTTGTTGCATAAACCGGACGAATGGGGCGTAAATGGATAGGTTAAAGGCAGCACAAGTGTTTATCACGATAGTGGAACAAGGCAGTTTAGTTGGTGCTGCTGAAAAGTTAGATATGTCGCGTGCGATGGTGACACGTTATTTATCTGAAATGGAACAATGGGCTGGAGTACGGTTACTTAATCGAACAACAAGGCGTTTAAGTTTAACCTCCGCTGGTGAGGGGGTGTATCAGCAATCATTACAGCTCAATGCGATTTCACAATTAGTACCTGTACAACAACATCATGATGCAAAAGAGCTATCTGGCTTGGTACGTATTAGCTGTTCACAATCGATAGCCCAAAGTGCATTATCCGTTGCTATGGCAGAATTTTTGCAGCAATACCCAAATATGACGATAGATATGCAAATATCTAATAAATCGATTAATCTTATCGAAGAACGTATCGATTTAGCGATCCGTATTACTAACCAGCTAGAACCTAACTTAATTGCTAAGCCTTTATCGACCTGCCACTCTGTAATTTGTGCTTCCCCAAAGTTTTTAACGGGGAAAAAAATGCCCACTAAACCTGAAGACTTAGTGTTACTTGAATGTCTTACATATAGCTTTTTTGGGCGCAGCATTTGGCGTTTTGAAAAACAAGGGGAACAGCATACGGTATTAGTTGGCGGGCGGTTGAGCGCCAATGAGTCCGTATTTCTTGCCCAAGGCGCTTTAAATGGTGCAGGGGTTACCATGCAACCTTATTATTCCGTCGCAGAGTATTTAGCAAGTGGTGAGTTAATTCAATTATTATCTGATTACCAACCAATGCCATTAGGTATTTACGGGGTATACACCAGTCGACAAAAAATGCCTACACCATTACGTGCTGTGATTGATTTCCTTACAGACTGGTTCAAAACGTCACCATATTGGTTAGCGTTGATGCAACAAGGCCGACGCTAAGCTCTCTTCTATTTGGCTGAAGGTATTTTTTAGTGATTGGGTGAAAATATCTGTCAGTTGAGAAGATGGGCGGTGAATGGGGCGAATTAAACTCACTGTAAATGGAATGGAAAAACTGAGGGGACGGATCACCAATTTCCCTGCAGATTGCTGATGAAAGTCTAACGCTGTTAATGGGTTTACAATGGATATCCCGATCCCCTTTAATGCCATAGCGCATATGGATGATGCAGAGTGTGTCTCCATCACCATTTTTCGTTCAATATGGTGTTCTGTAAAGGTTGAATCAATTAACTGGCGGTAACTGTCTGTTAATGACAAACTGATAAATCGTTGATGTTGAAAGTCAGTAGGCGTTAAAACCTGTTTTAGTTCAAGGGGGTGCCCTGCAGGTAACACACACACCTCATTTAAACAGCCTAACGTTTGCTGTTCAGTGCCGGGTGGTAGTTGAAGGTGTTCTGTTAAGCCAAAGTCATAACGCTGAGCAGAAAGCCATTCTTCCAGAACTGGGGATTCTTGTGGGATCACCGTGATATTTACATCAGGGTAACTTTCCATAAATGACTGACAAACCTGAGGTAATAAAGACTGGGCAAAAGCCGGTAAACAAGTAATGGATATTTGTGCGTGTTCAAAACGCCGAATAGTTTTAGCCGAATTTTTGATCCGCTCTAATCCATAATAAGAACGCTCGACTTCTTCTAAAAAACGTAAGCCTTGCGCAGTTGGTTGTAATCGGCCTTTTACCCTATCAAATAATTTAAATTGTAATAGATATTCAAGGCGAGCAAGTTCACGGCTGATGGTGGGCTGTGATGTACTCAGTAATGTAGCAGCTTCCGTTAAGTTTGGGGTAGTCATGACGGCACGGAATATTTCAATATGACGCCAAGAGATAGCTTGCATGTTTAGCCTCTAAATAAATGCTATATCAAATATGAATAGACTTTAGCAAAATGGATATTTTTTTTCCCGTTTTTTCTCTGAATAATAGATTTCAATACAATAAATTATTAAGACCATAAAAATTTGCAAACGAGAAAGACAATGACTTCATTCGCAACTACGACAAGCCAGTATTTAACACCTGAACATTTGCGTGGATTACCAGCCCAGTATGGAACCCCTGTTTGGGTTTATGATAGCGCTGTAATCATTGAGCGTATTAAGCAATTACAAGTCTTTGATACTGTTAGGTTTGCACAAAAAGCAAGCTCTAACATTCATATCCTCCGTTTAATGAAAGAGCAAGGGGTCAAAGTAGATTCTGTTTCTTTAGGTGAAATAGAGCGTGCGCTGGTCGCTGGCTTCCAAGCAGGGCGTGAAAACTCAGAAATTGTTTTTACCGCAGATGTATTGGACAGAGCAACATTAGAAAAAGTGACGGCTCTGGATATTCCGGTAAATGCAGGGTCGATTGACATGTTAGACCAGATTGGTCAGAAAAAATCTGGGCACCCAGTTTGGTTGCGGATTAACCCGGGGTTTGGTCATGGCCATAGCCAAAAGACTAATACGGGTGGTGAGAATAGCAAGCACGGTATTTGGCATGAAGATTTACCAGCCGCGTTAGAAAAAATTCGTCACTATAATTTATCGTTAGTGGGCATTCATATGCATATTGGTTCTGGCGTTGATTACCAACATCTTGCTGATGTGTGTGATTCAATGGTGGCATTGGTCACCACCGCTGGGGTTGACCTACATGCGATTTCGGCTGGGGGAGGGTTATCAACCCCTTACCGTGAAAGCGATGAATTAATAGATGTACAACATTATTATAGTTTATGGAATAACGCCCGTCAGCGTATAGAGCAGCATTTAGGGCACTCAGTCGAACTTGAGATAGAACCGGGGCGTTATTTAATGGCTGAATCCGGTGTTTTGCTGGCGGAAGTCCGTGCGGTTAAAGATATGGGGAGCCGCCATTATGTGTTAGTGGATAGCGGTTTTAATGATTTAATGCGCCCTGCGATGTACGGCAGCTATCATCATGTATCTGTTCTAACTGCGGATGGCAGTTGTGCTGATAGCTCTCAACTCATCGATACTATTATTGCAGGCCCTCTATGTGAGTCAGGGGATGTATTTACTCAATTAGAGGGTGGTTTAGTTGTTACACGCGCATTACCTGAGGTCAAAGTAGGGGATTATTTAGTTTTCCATGATACTGGCGCTTATGGTGCATCTATGTCTTCGAATTATAATAGTCGTCCATTATTACCGGAAGTGATGTTTGTAGATGGCAAGCCAACGCTGATCCGTCGCCGCCAAACGATTGAAGAATTATTAGCATTAGAATTGGAATTATAAGTTTTAAATATATTTACATACAAAAAGCCAGCTATAATAACTAGCTGGCTTTTTGTTGTTACCCTTAAACTCACTTCTAAGAAGATAACCTTTTATAATTTACTTTATAAATTAAGCTGCTTTCTTTTTCTTACTTGTATCTTCACTTGAAGGTTCGTCAGGAGACTTTTTTGACGGAAGTACCCCTAAGTCATCAAACTCAAACTCATCCACATTAATAGTCCGTAACCGGCTAGCTTCCGCTTTACGTAAAATATCAGCTTCTTCTTGCGTAATTACATTTTCAGGGAGTAATTGGTCTGCTAGTTCATCTAAGCGAGTAAAGCTGAGTTTACGCTCTTTTAAACGGCAGATACGGTCGAAGATTGGCTCAGCAGCAATAATATCGAGTAGTGCTTGGTTTACTAAGCCATGCGGGTTGTTTTCTGTTGGCGTTAAGTACTGACCACGACCTAATCTATCCCGTGTTTCAGAAGGTTCCATCAGTAGCTGCGCCAGTTTGTGGTCAAGTCGGTCAGATGGCATCGACATAGAACGGCCAACAGGGAAGAGTGTCACTCGCATTATCGCCGCTACCATTTTATTAGGGAAGTTTTTCAATAAATCATCCATGGCTTTTTCTGACTGATAGAGACAATCTTCAACAGCCCATTTTACTAGCGGTAAATCTGCTTTTTGGCGACCTTCATCCTCATAGCGTTTTAGGGTTGCAGAGGCAAGGTACAGGTTACTTAAAATATCCCCTAAGCGTGCCGAAATACGCTCACGGCGTTTTAAGCTTCCGCCTAACACCCCCATTGCCACGTCAGACAATAAAGCTAAGTTAGCACTTTGACGATTTAACATTTGATAATAACGGCGTGTTTCGTCTTTTGTTGGCGCGCTACTGCCACGACCGTTAGTCAAGCCTAACCAGAAACTCCGGAACTGGTTACTAATCACATGACCGATATGCCCGAATACAGCTTTATCAAATTTATGCAAATTATTATCTTTTGCAGCAGCCATTTCGTCTAATACAAATGGATGGCAACGAATAGCACCTTGGCCGAAGATGATCATACTACGAGTGAGAATATTGGCCCCTTCAACCGTAATAGCGATTGGCGCACCTTGGTAGGCTCTGGCGACAAAGTTTGAATCGCCAAGGCAAATTCCTTTACCACCAGTGATATCCATTGCATCAATAATGGCGCGTTGACCTCTATGAGTACAATGGTATTTTACGATAGCAGAGAGAACCGCGGGTTTTTCGCCTAACATAATCCCCGACGTAATCAAAGTTGCTGCTGCATCCATCAAATAAGTGTTACCAGCAATGCGTGCTAATGGTTCTTCAATCCCTTCCATTTTACCAATTGATAATTTGAACTGGCGACGAATATAGGAATAAGCCCCTGTTGCAATAGCGATGCTCTTCAGACTTCCTGTTGAGTTAGATGGTAATGTAATACCGCGTCCGACAGAGAGACACTCGACAAGCATTCTCCAACCTTGCCCCGCCATCTTTGGCCCACCAATGATGTAATCAATAGGAACAAAGATATCTTGACCGCGAGTCGGGCCATTCATAAATGGCACATTAAGAGGGAAATGGCGATGACCAATTTCGACCCCCGGTGTATTGGTTGGAATTAAAGCACAAGTGATACCAAGGTTTTTTTCTCCGCCTAATAGTTTATCTGGGTCAGATAATTTAAAGGCTAGACCTAACACGGTCGCGATTGGTGCTAAGGTAATGTAGCGTTTATTCCATGTTAAACGCATACCAAGGACTTGTTCACCTTGCCATTCACCCATGCAAACTATGCCAGTATCTGGGATCGCACCTGCATCAGACCCTGCTTCAGGGCTTGTTAAAGCAAAACATGGAATTTCTTCACCAGTAGCTAAACCCGGCAAATAACGCTGTTTTTGCTCATCGGTACCATAATGTTGTAGGAGTTCACCAGGACCTAAAGAGTTAGGAACACCGACAGTTATTGCCAGTATGCCCGAAACTCCGGCAAGTTTTTGTAATACTTGTGATTGAGCATAGGCAGAAAATTCAAGACCTCCGTATTCTTTTTTGATGATCATGGCAAAGAAACGGTGATCGCGTAAATATTGCCACACTTCAGGAGGGAGGTCTGCGAGCTCATGACTCACTTCAAAATCATTGACCATGCCACAAACTGTTTCAACGGGACCATCAATAAATGCTTGTTCTTCGGCAGTCAATTGTGGTTTTGGGTAGTCATGAAGCTTATTCCAATTAGGGGCTCCTCGGAAAAGGTCGCCTTCCCACCAAGTTGTCCCTGCATCAATGGCTTCTTTTTCTGTTCTTGACATTGGTGGCATGACTTTTTGAAACATTTTCATAGCGCGGGCGGAAAATAATGATTGGCGTATTGGGCTGAAAACAAATGGAAATAATACTAAGGCGACTGGCAATAACATCCAGTAGCTCCAAATATTTATCACACCCATAACAGCAGTATAAGCCAATAATAATATTGCGCTAAAAACCAACGATGTTTTGTGATAACAAAGTACGCCAATTAAGGCTAGGAATAACACAATGCTGAGAAGGATCATAGTTAAGCTCCTGTCCACTTGTAAGAGGTCTGACCTGTTTGTTATCTTAATCTATACCCATTAATAAAGAATTAGCAATGTATTTACATCCTAATTACAACTTGGCTCACAAAAACACCAAATTATGAAAATGGTTAAGGTAATTTACATTAAGGCCATTAAAAAATTATGGTTACTAGTAAGGAAAAAGGAGGTCTTTTTCTACGAAGCTAAGACAGCACAATCAAAAGTAGAAACAAAACAATCCCTGTGCAACAATCTGAGTATTAAAGGTTAATTGTGGATACCTATCTGCTCTTTGCCATTAGATGGCATTTTTATTTAGGCTATTTTAAATATAAATTAATCATACTCTCTGTAACATGTTCTTAATTAAGAGGAAACCTCATGTATCAAGACCTGATCCGTGGCGAGCTAACAGAAGCTGCCGACACGCTATCAAATTTCCTTAGCGATGACGCAAATATTGAAGCTATTCAAAAAGCAGCCGTATTGTTAGCCGATTCTTTTAAAGCTGGTGGCAAAGTATTGTCTTGTGGTAATGGTGGTTCACACTGCGATGCGATGCATTTTGCTGAAGAGTTAACAGGGCGCTATCGTGAAAATCGTCCCGGTTATCCAGCGATTGCAATTTCAGATGTTAGTCATCTGTCTTGTGTCAGTAATGACTTCGGTTATGAATATGTTTTTTCACGTTTTATTGAAGCAGTAGGGATGAAAGGTGATGTTTTACTGGGCATCTCAACATCTGGTAATTCAGGGAATATTATCAAAGCGATTAGCGCTGCTCGTGAGAAAGGGATGAAAGTAATCACGCTAACAGGTAAAGATGGCGGGAAAATGGCAGGTACCGCAGATATTGAAATCCGTGTCCCACACTTTGGTTATGCTGATCGCATTCAAGAAATTCATATTAAAGTTATCCATATCTTAATTCAGTTGATTGAAAAAGAGATGGTGAAGTAAAGTTTTAACCGGTTTAGGAGCCTTTAAATGTGTGAGTTACTTGGCATGAGTGCCAATGTTCCAACTGATATTACGTTTAGTCTTAGTGGGTTAATTTCTCGAGGTGGGCATACCGGTCCACACAAAGATGGCTGGGGAATTACGTTCTATGAAGGCTTGGGATGTCGCACATTTAAAGATCCTCAACCAAGTTTTTTATCACCCGTTGCCCGCTTTGTGCAGGAATATCCTATCAAATCAGAAACGATTGTTGCGCATATTCGGCAAGCAAATCAAGGTGATGTATCATTAGTCAATACACATCCCTTTACGCGTGAATTGTGGGGGCGCAATTGGACTTATGCTCATAATGGCCAATTAAAGGGCTATCGTTCATTGAAAACAGGGCGTTATTGGCCTATCGGTGAAACTGATAGCGAATGGATATTTTGCTGGATTTTACATCAGTTAAGTGAAAAGTACCCACGAAAACCCTCCAATTGGAAAAGCGTGTTTCGTTTTGTCGCGACATTGGCGGATCAGCTACGTCATAAAGGGGTGTTTAATATGTTGCTCTCTGATGGGCAATATTTGATGGCGTTTAGTTCAACGAATTTACATTGGCTGACGCGTAGAGCACCCTTTGGTAAAGCGAAATTATTAGATCAAGATATTGAAATTGATTTCGAGCAATGCACCACACCCACTGATATTGTTTCTGTTATTGCAACTCAACCTTTAACGGGAAATGAAAATTGGCAGCGGATCGAGCCAGGTAACTTTGTATTATTCCATCTTGGTGAGCGCATATTGTGATTTAGATCCTAATAATTTCGTTGGGGTATCTGGTAAGCTAACTACCGCGTATTTACCTAATGTCACTGAAATTTCTGCGGGTCTTCCTGTTTGGTTAAAGTATTCGTAAGCAGGCTGTAGCTGTTTCCAAAATGAATAGTGACTTGAGTTTCTGTAGCGCGTCATATTTTCATTTGTCATCTTAAATGGGTAGATGCTGACATTGATGGTTGGCTGGCCATTTAATAAGGCAGTTTCGACGGTTTGATAAATTTCACCCATATATTTATCTGTCATGGCATAGCATCCTACAGAAACGCAACTGCCATGGATCATTAGGTAACTACCGCTGTAACCTTGTGCTTTATCGTATTCATTAGGGAATCCAATATTGATAGATCGGTAATACCGACTATTTGGGTTGAGCTGTTCTGCGGTAATTTGATAAAATCCCTCAGGGCTTTTGAGGTCTCCTTCTATTTTTTTCGGGCCAAGGCCCCCAGAAAACTTACAAATTGGGTAAGTTTTGGTCAGCTTATATTTTCCAGAAGGGGTTTTTTGATAGAGTTCGAGTAAACCCTCTTGCTTAAATATTTGAATAAAAATAGATGAATTTTGATTATCCAAAGCATTATTCTTAAGTATAAATGAAGAGTTGCTCGCCTGAATTACAGGTGGATATATGAGTACAAATGGAAAAATTGCACTAAAAAATTTACTTAATTTCATACTAAGGCCAAATGTAGAAGTTTTCACTGATTAAAAAGAATACAGAATTTATGCATTTTAGACGAGTAAATAGAAAATTAATATAGCTTGTTAATAGTTTTTAGATGAATCTTTATCGGTTAAATAGTAATCAGCAATCGATAAAGGTGATGTTATAGTTCGGCAATTTCGAATTGTTAACAGAAAAATTTAAATATTAATGCAATTTGCTTGAACTATGTCACTTCTATAGACGGACATAGTGAGTGGGAACTGATAAAATTACGTCCGGCAGAAGAAAAAATTTAGTAACAATTATGTGAAAATACCTGCTTAAGTGGCGAAAGTGGCTTGAGCTGTTTTTATTACTGAGTCGCTATCATTCATTGCTGAATCGTTAGCTTAGGGTTTAACTGATAAACTTGTGCAGATCTTATGATTAAAATTAAAAAAGGCCTTAACCTTCCCATCGCAGGTGAGCCAGCCCAAGTGATAGAAGACGGCCCGAAAATTCAACACGTAGCTGTGCTAGGTGAAGAATATGTCGGAATGCGTCCTTCGATGCTGGTTAAAGAAGGTGAACGTGTCATAAAAGGGCAGGTTCTTTTTGAAGATAAAAAGAATCCGGGGGTTGTTTTTACAAGTCCAGCCTGTGGTAAAATTGTTGCTATTCATCGTGGTGAGCGTCGTGTGCTTCAATCTGTTGTCATTGAAATTGACGGTGATGAACAGGAAAACTTTGCAGCTTATACTCGTACTGAGTTATCTGCATTAACCAGAGAACAAGTCGAAGATAATCTGATTAAATCAGGTTTGTGGACCTCTTTAAGAACGCGTCCATTTAGTCGTTCGCCACAACCAGGTTCTTCACCTAGCGCTATTTTTGTTACTGCAATGGACACAAACCCTCTTGCTGCTGATGCCGTTTTGGTTATTCGTGAACAAGAACAGGCATTTAACGATGGGTTATTAGTCCTTAGCCATTTAACAGAAGGTAAAATCCATGTATGTCATGGAGAGGGGGATTTACCAAAAGTTGAGGCTCATAGCCAGATTTCATACACCCAGTTTGCGGGTCCTCATCCTGCTGGGTTAGCGGGGACTCATATCCATTTCTTGGAGCCAGTAAGCATCAAGAAAAAGGTATGGAGCCTTAATTACCAAGACGTTATTGCGATTGGTAAGCTGTTTGTCACTGGGCAGCTTTATACTGACCGTATCATTTCATTGGCAGGGCCACAGGTTGAAAAGCCGCGTTTATTACGCACTTGCCTTGGCGCTGATTTATATGAATTAACTCAAGGCCAGCTTAAAGCGGGCGAAAACCGTATTATTTCAGGCTCTGTCCTTTGGGGCGTAACTTGTGATGATACCCATCATTATCTTGGTCGTTTTCACAATCAAGTCTCTGTATTAGCCGAAGGTCGCGATAAAGAACTATTTGGCTGGATTATGCCTGGTGTTAATAAATTTACGATCACTCGTACTACGATTGGGCATTTCCTGAAAAATAAGCGCTTTAATTTTACGACAACAATGAACGGCGGTGAGCGTTCAATGGTACCAATTGGTAACTATGAGCGTGTTATGCCTCTTGACATCATGATCACTCATTTGTTGCGCGATCTCCTCGCTGGAGATACCGATACATCACAAGAATTGGGCTGTTTAGAGTTGGACGAAGAAGATTTAGGTTTATGTACCTATGTTTGCCCAGCGAAGTACGAGTATGGTCCTGTATTACGTGATGTTCTGACCAAGATTGAGCTAGAAGGGTGATTCCATGGGTCTGAAAAATTTATTTGAAAAGTATGAACACCATTTTGAGCCCGGTGGAAAACTCGCTAAATACTATGCATTGTATGAAGCAGTTTCTACAGTGTTCTATACACCGGGAACGGTGACGAAAGGTCGTTCTCATGTCAGGGACACTATTGACCTGAAGCGCATGATGATTTTAGTCTGGCTTGCTGTTTTCCCTGCAATGTTCTGGGGGATGTACAACGTAGGCAACCAAGCTATCCCTGCACTTCATCAACTGTATAGTGGAGCAGAGCTACAGCAAGTGCTCGCGAGTGACTGGCATTATAGTTTGGCACAATTTTTAGGTGCCTCGCTGTCAATGGATGCTGGTTGGGGAAGTAAAATGCTGCTTGGTGCAGTTTATTTTCTTCCTATTTATGCCGTTGTTTTCCTTGTCGGTGGGTTCTGGGAAGTGTTGTTTGCCATGATCCGTGGTCATGAAATCAACGAAGGCTTCTTTATAACCTCTATCTTGTTTGCTTTGATTGTGCCTCCAACAATTCCTTTATGGCAAGCGGCTCTTGGTATTACCTTCGGTGTCGTGATTGCTAAGGAAATTTTCGGTGGTACAGGGCGTAACTTCTTAAACCCTGCGTTAGCGGGTCGTGCATTTTTATTCTTTGCTTACCCTGCTCAAATCTCCGGTGACTTGGTTTGGACTGCAGCGGATGGTTTCTCGGGAGCAACTCCATTATCACAGTGGGCTTCAGGTGGCGAACACGCGCTAATGAACACAGTAACAAGTGAGCCTATCACTTGGATGCAAGCGTTCTTAGGTAATATGCCAGGCTCGATCGGTGAAGTTTCGACGCTGATGTTGTTTATTGGTGGCGCACTCATCATGTTCTTCCGCATTGCATCATGGCGTATTGTGGCGGGTGTCATGGTTGGTATGATTGCCATGTCTTACCTATTTAATGCTATTGGTTCAGACACCAATCCGTTATTTGCCATGCCTTGGTGGTGGCATATGGTTCTGGGTGGCTTTGCATTTGGTATGATTTTTATGGCGACAGACCCAGTATCCGCTTCATTCACTGATAAAGGTAAATGGGCATATGGCATTCTGATCGGCGTAATGTGTGTACTTATCAGGGTAGTAAATCCAGCTTATCCTGAAGGGATGATGCTGGCTATTCTGTTCGCCAACCTGTTTGCTCCTTTGTTTGACTATCTGGTCGTTCAAGCAAATATTAAGCGGAGAAAAGCTCGTGGCTAATGATAAACCAATTAATAAAGATAGCGTCGGTAGAACATTTCTAGTCATTTTTATCCTTTGTCTAGTTTGTTCTGTTGTTGTCGCAGGTGCTGCAGTTGGTTTGAAGCCGAAGCAGCAAGAACAAATTCAGTTAGATACTCAGCGTAATATTTTAAGCGTGGCAGGTTTAATGCAGCCTAAAATGACCGCAGAAGAAATCCAAAAAGTTTATGGGGAGCGCATCGAACCTAAGCTTTTGAATTTCAAAACGAATGAACTATCTGACAGCACTAGCCGTTATGACCTAAATGCTGAGCTACGTAGCGATGAAACCAGTATTGCCCTTTCTCCAGCAGAGGATATCGCAAAAATTCGCCGTCGCGCCAATAGTGCTGAAATCTATTTAGTGAAAGATGATGCCGGCAAAGTATCACAAATTATTTTACCTGTTTATGGTTCAGGTTTGTGGTCTGTAATGTATGCGTTTGTGGCAATCGATGTTGATGGGGTAACCTCACGCGGTATCACTTACTACTCGCATGGTGAAACACCAGGTTTAGGTGGCGAAGTCGATAACCCACAATGGAAAGCCCAATGGCCGGGTAAAAAACTGTTCAATGAACAGGGTATTCCGGCAATTAAAATCGTACGTGGTGGTGCCACAGATAGCCCATACGGTATCGATGGCCTTTCAGGTGCAACCCTAACGTCAAACGGAATTCAACATATGTTTGATTTTTGGTTAGGGGATAACGGCTTTGGTCCGTTCCTGAAAAAAGTACGTGAAGGAGCGCTGAATAATGGCTGATTCAAAAGAAATAAAACGCGTCCTACTTGGACCACTATTAGATAACAACCCAATTGCTTTGCAAATACTGGGGGTCTGTTCTGCATTAGCAGTAACAACTAAGTTAGAAACAGCATTGGTTATGACCATTGCGGTAACATTAGTTACGGCATTTTCTAACTTCTTTATTTCACTGATTAGAAATTATATTCCAAGCAGTGTGCGTATTATTGTACAGATGGCAATCATCGCTTCTCTCGTCATCGTGGTTGACCAAATTTTACGTGCGTATGCCTATGAAATATCAAAGCAACTTTCAGTATTCGTTGGTTTGATTATTACTAACTGTATCGTAATGGGGCGTGCTGAAGCTTATGCAATGAAAGCGCCACCAATAGAAAGCTTTATGGATGGTATCGGTAATGGTCTTGGCTATGGTGTGATCCTTGTATTAGTCGGTTTCTTTAGGGAATTATTTGGCTCCGGCAAACTGTTTGGTATCACTGTCTTTGAATCACTGCAAAACGGTGGCTGGTACATGCCTAATGGCTTGTTCCTCCTCGCGCCAAGTGCATTCTTTATCATCGGTATGCTGATTTGGGGACTACGTATCCTGAAACCAGCTCAGGTAGAGAAGGACTAATCACATGGAACACTATATTAGCCTATTTGTTAAATCCATTTTTATTGAAAATATGGCGTTAGCATTCTTTTTAGGTATGTGTACTTTTCTCGCTGTTTCAAAGAATGTTAAAACAGCCTTTGGACTGGGGATCGCAGTAACTGTCGTTCTTGGTATCTCTGTTCCAGCTAATAACTTGGTGTATAACTTAGTGTTGCGTGATGGGGCAATAGCAGAGGGTATTGATTTATCCTTTTTGAACTTCATCACCTTTATCGGTGTTATTGCTGCATTGGTTCAGATCCTTGAGATGATTTTGGATCGTTACTTCCCATCACTGTATAACGCACTTGGTATCTTCTTGCCATTGATTACTGTTAACTGTGCAATTTTCGGTGGTGTTTCTTTCATGGCTCAACGCGATTATAACTTTAGCGAATCGATAGTGTATGGGTTTGGCTCGGGGATCGGTTGGATGCTTGCCATTGTCTTGTTGGCAGCTATCCGTGAGAAAATGAAGTACTCAGATATTCCAGCGGGTCTAAAAGGGTTAGGTATCACCTTTGTGACAACCGGCTTGATGGCATTGGGCTTTATGTCCTTCTCCGGTGTGCAGCTATAAAGGCGAGAAGAATTCATGGAAATTATTATTTTAGGTGTAGTGATGTTTACCCTGATTGTCTTGGTGCTTACAGGCTTAATCCTGTTTGCAAAATCCAAGTTAGTCAATACAGGGAACATCAAAGTTGAAGTAAATGGCGACCCTGACAAAAGCTTTGAGGCTCCAGCTGGCGATAAGCTGTTAGGTATGCTATCTAACCAAGGTATTTTTGTTTCATCTGCTTGTGGTGGTGGTGGTTCATGCGGTCAGTGCCGTGTGACAATCAAAGAGGGTGGTGGTGATATTCTGCCGACAGAACTTTCCCACATTAATAAGCGAGAAGCAAAAGAAGGTTGTCGTTTAGCTTGTCAGGTTAACGTTAAGCAAGATTTAAAAATTGAGCTTCCAGAAGAAATCTTTGGTGTGAAAAAGTGGGAGTGCGAAGTTATTTCTAATGACAATAAAGCCACTTTCATTAAAGAGCTGAGATTGAAGATACCAGAAGGGGAGGTTGTTCCTTTCCGTGCCGGTGGTTTTATTCAAATTGAATGCCCTGAACATATTGTTAAATATGAAGATTTCGATGTACCTGAAGAGTATCGTGAAGACTGGGATAAATTTAACCTATTCCGTTATGTTTCAGAGGTTAAAGAGCCTACTGTACGTGCCTATTCAATGGCCAACTACCCTGAAGAATACGGCATTATTATGTTAAACGTGCGGATAGCAACGCCTCCGCCACGTAACCCAGATGTTCCACCAGGAATTATGTCCTCTTATATTTGGTCATTAAAACCAGGGGATAAAGTGACAATTTCCGGTCCATTTGGTGAGTTCTTTGCAAAAGAAACTGAAGCTGAAATGGTGTTTATCGGTGGTGGTGCGGGTATGGCGCCAATGCGTTCCCACATATTTGACCAATTGCGCCGTTTAAATTCTAAGCGTAAAATTAGTTTCTGGTATGGGGCTCGTTCAGTTCGCGAAATGTTCTATACAGAAGATTTTGACCAACTTGCCGCGGAACACGAAAACTTTACATGGAATATTGCACTTTCAGATCCTTTACCAGAGGATAACTGGGATGGTTATACCGGCTTTATCCATAATGTTCTGTATGACAATTACTTAAAAGATCACCCAGCACCAGAAGATTGTGAGTTCTATATGTGTGGGCCTCCAATGATGAATGCTGCTGTAATTAAGATGCTTAAAGACCTTGGTGTTGAAGATGAAAACATCTTACTAGATGACTTTGGTGGTTAAGTTATTAGGTTTATTGTACTTAACAAGGTTAGTACAGTGATAACACTTTAAAGAGGGAAGCTACTTCCCTCTTTGTAATTTAACAATGATGGCTAATTACTAATTATCTAATTGGTAATTAGTAAGTTAATAATTATTTTGACTGAAACATTCTCTGCATGGGTGACGATGTAAAGTGTGTTAATAGTCTGAGCGACTTCTACAGACTCGCTCATGATTGACGCGGAGAAAACGATGCTAAGTAAAAGAATTTATACCCCAATACTTCTGTTTGTCGCGACCCTGTTTCTTGCTGCTTGTGGTGGGCCAGAGCAACAAAATCTTCAGGGACAAACAATGGGCACTTATTACTCGGTTAAATATGTTACGGATTCTTCAGGGGCAAAACCTGAAGCGATTCAAGCTGAGATAGATAAGCGCTTAGAAGAAGTTAATGACCAGATGTCAACTTACCGACCTGACTCTGAGTTAAGTCGTTTTAACCAGTCTAAAGACATAAATACACCATTCCCTGTCTCCGCAGCAACTGCAACAGTTGTTAAAAAAGCTATTGAGATTAATAAAATCACAGATGGCTCTTTAGATGTAACTGTTGGGCCTTTAGTTAACTTATGGGGGTTTGGCCCAGAAGGGAGAGTCACTAAAGCCCCTTCAGATGAAGAATTGGCCAAGCGCAGAGCATGGGTAGGGATTGACAAATTATCCGTTCAAGACAATAACCTAGTCAAAACCATTCCTGAACTATATGTAGATCTTTCATCAATTGCGAAAGGCTATGGTGTAGACGTTGTTGCTGAATACTTAGAGTCAGCGGGTATCAACAACTACATGGTTGATATTGGTGGTGAAGTGCGTACTAAAGGTACCAATGGTAAAGAGGCGCCTTGGCGTATTGCCATTGAAAAACCTGCGGCAGATGGTGTAAGCCAAACAGCGCAAGAAGTTATCGAGCCTGGAGATAGCTCAATTGCAACCTCTGGGGATTACCGTAACTATTTTGAACAGGATGGAGTTCGTTTTTCTCATACTATTGACCCAAAATCAGGGCGACCAATTACCCATAATCTAGTTTCTATTACGGTTATTGCAGATAACTGTATGAGTGCCGATGGGCTATCAACAGGGCTAAATGTGCTAGGGCCTGAAGCTGGCTTTGCCTTAGCTGAGAAAATGAATATTCCTGTTTTTATGATTGTTAAGACAGATAAAGGTTTTGAAGAGCGTTATACTAAAGCATTCGAACCATTTTTAACCAAGAAGCAGTAATTCGGGGAGGATAAAGGAATGCTAAATATTTTTATTGCCGCCTTTGCACTGTTCTTGCTGGCGTTTTTAGGAATGTCTCTTGGGTATATTTTCAAGCGTAAAAGTATTCAAGGTAGTTGTGGCGGCTTAAGTAGTATCGGGGTTGATAAAGTATGCGATTGCCCTGAGCCTTGTGATGCCCGCAAAAAACGCATGGCACGTGAAGAAGCTCGCCAAAAGATGCTGGAAAAAAACCGCATACTTTAGTATTTAATCTATCTGTTTTCTAAACCTTAGCCATATAAAGTATATGGCTAAGGTTTTTTTATAGCATTAGCCAGTTAAAACGGTATCCGCATTTTTGTCGTATAACTAGCTATAACGGAAGGGAGTTAAGGTATATCAATGCGGTTTTATTTCTAGTGTCAATGACAGCAATAATAGCCGAATATACTATTCGAATAATATTTAAACAGCATTACTCTTCTATTTTATTATATAGATTTTAGTTGACTCATTTTCTTATGGCATGAATTTTTTGGGGTATATATGACACCCATTTCTTTACGGTATCCATCAAATTTAATGATAATTTTGCAGTTCTCGGCTTTGTTTGCATTACATTTTAGGGGACTTCCACTACTCCATTTTTGGCCGCTAGAAGTGGTAACTGTCCCTATCCATGAACTTTTCCCCGTGGATGAGTATTCGATATCAAATACATCATTATGCGTTTGTTGAGCCCTTATATTATAGGTAATAAAAGCCTTATCTACATCATCTTCACTGCTTTGATAAATAATTTCGACTTTTTTAAAGTCTTCATCCCATTTATTGTCAATAGAGATTATTTCTTTTGATTTGGACATTTTATCCTCTTGATATTTATAATGAAAGTTCATTTTGTAAGAATAGGCTTAGTTAGTTTTTAAAGGTAATTATTGAAATTAAATTAGTAGTTTAAATAAAAAATAGTATTATTATAAACTAGTATTTTTAATTTTTTCTAAAAATAGAATTCAAGAAAATATTGCACTTTTTAATATTGGTTTTATTTAAAGTAGATGTAAATAATGATTAACATTAAAGTGTTATAAAAATAAAATAGGAGGTAGTTTAGATGAGGAAATTAAGCTAATTTATTTGATTAAACATAATTCAAAATAAAATAGCTTAATTATTAGATTATTTTTTGAAGTTTTTTGGGGAATCAACCATTACGGCATCAACACCAATTTCTTTTGCGAGTTGATAGTCTTTTTCGTTATTAACACCAAATACAATAATATACGCTTTACCATTTTTTCTAAAACAATCGATAGCGTTTTTATCCCATGATAAGGTTGCAGGTGAACGAGCTTCACCTAAAGTATACTTTTCAACAACTTCAACTTTACGATGAAGCTCGAAACCATACCAGCGAGTATTATCTTTATCATTTTCTATAGGGCATTGGCGACTCATAACACTATTCGCTAGCATTGTTCTTGTTTCATCACGGCTTTCAAATAATTGGAATTGAGGTGAAAGAGACTTTAATGCCGTTAAAAAGGCATCATTAGTTGAATAAAAACGGACTTGTTTAAATGCCTTAGTCTTATTTAATAATGTAAGGATAGCTTGTGCTTGCTGAGCAGGGTCGGCATCAGGGGATTTTAAGTCAATATAGAAAGTGGTATTAGGGTATTTCTGTAGAACAGCTTCTAATGTATTAATTGTTGTTTTTTGCAAAGGGAATTGTTGGTTATGTTTTTTACTAAACTTATAGGCAGCATTGATATGACTTAATTGCTCTGCGGTATAAGCAGATACTGGCCCTTTTTTTTCTGTTAACGAGTCTAAATCACTTGGGCGATATAAAACTAATTGATTATCTTTACTTAATTGTACTGTTAGCCAAATAGCATCGGCTTTATTTTCTTTTGCTAAATCAATTGCATAAATTGTATTTTCCGGTGCATCAGCAGTACCGGCTCTGTGTGCAACAATTTGTGGTGATAATGCTAAAGCAGTTTGACTTGCAAGAAGTAGAATAACTGACGCCATAGTTTTAACATATTTTGATGTTGATAGAATTGCCATAGGTATCATCCATAAAAGAATTTTTTATAAAATATAATGAGTGAAAAGGACGCATCTGTTTTATTACATTTTCACGGTAAAGTAAGTATTTACGATTGTTTTTAAGACAAACTTTAAATAACAAATGCTGTTATATAGTGTGGCAGACTATTATTTCAATAATATTAATTATTTTTATTATCATTAGGTTATCTGCTATTTTAGAATTGATGTCAGCGAATAGGCCCAGATTGCACGGCTAATAATAATACTGTATATTTAATCAGTTGATTGATTGTGTGGGCTAACTTGTGCGTAAAATTATACATATTGATATGGATTGCTTTTATGCAGCCATCGAAATGCGTGATGACCCAAGCTTGCGTAGTATCCCTATTGCGGTAGGAGGAAGTGCCGATCGCCGTGGTGTGATCAGCACCGCAAACTATGAAGCTCGTCGTTATGGCGTACATAGTGCCATGTCTACCGCTATTGCTCTAAGGCTTTGCCCTCAACTTAAAGTCGTTTCAGGGAGAATGGCGTTATATAAAGAAACGTCCATTCATATACGTAAGATTTTTGCGCGATATACAGATTTAATCGAGCCGCTTTCCCTCGATGAAGCTTATCTTGATGTGACTGACTGCTCACAATTACATGGTTCAGCTACGTTAATCGCAGAGGCAATTCGTCAGCAAATTTTTGATGAATTACAATTGACAGCCTCAGCGGGGATTGCCCCTATCAAGTTCCTTGCTAAAATCGCCTCTGATATGAATAAACCAAATGGGCAATTTGTGATCACCCCGCAAAATATTGATCAATTCATTCTGACTTTACCACTAAGAAAAATTCCGGGAGTGGGAAAAGTCACCGCACAAAAGCTAGCAGATATGGGGCTAACGACTTGTGCTGATGTGCAAAACTATGACGTTGTTACACTGATTAAAAGCATGGGGAAGTTTGGGCAGGTACTATGGGAGCGTTGTCACGGTATCGATGAACGGCCTGTAAACCCAGATAGACTAAGGAAATCCGTTGGTGTTGAGCGGACTCTTGCTGAAGATATTCATGAATGGAATGATTGCCTTTTATTATTAGATAAACTTTATGATGAACTGCAATTGCGTTTAGCTAAAGTGAAACCTGATTTACGCATTGCGCGCCAAGGCGTAAAGTTTAAATTTGATGATTTTCAACAAACAACACAAGAGCATGTTTACCCAATGCTTAATAAGCAAGATTTAGTCCAGTTGGCAAAACAAGTTTGGGTTAATCGACGTGAACAGCGAGGGGTACGATTAGTTGGGTTGCATGTTATGTTACAAAGCCCTCAATTGGAAAGGCAATTGTTATTAGAACTATAAATAAAACATCTACCATAATGAATGGCAGATGTTTCAGTTATGATCAGGTTTTAACCTTTAACCGGGATTGCTTTTAAAACAGCGGTCAACAGTTTCCAATATTCACCAACACTTGCAATATGCACTCTTTCATCAGGAGAGTGAGCACCACGAATGGTTGGCCCAATTGAAACCATATCCATATCTGGGTAAGGCTTTTTGAATAAGCCACACTCAAGGCCTGCGTGGATCACCATCACATTTGGGATTTTACCAAATAGCTTGTTATAAGTTTCACTCACTAAGTGCATTACGGCTGAATCGGCATCTGGTTGCCAACCTGGGTAGCTCCCCTCAGCGCGGTACTGTGCTTGTGCTAATTTACTAATAGAAGTGAGCATGTTAACAACATAGTTTTTGCCACTATCAATCAGTGAGCGAACAAGGAAGATAACCTCCGCTTGGTCTTCTGTCATGCGAACAACGCCCTCATTAAGCGATGTTTCTACGACACCTACAGCGACATCACTCATGCGAATTACGCCATTAGGTGCAGCATTTAAGAAGAACGTAAAACGTTTTTGGCAATCATCAGACAGTGCTTTCAAGTCACTTTGTGTTTCATCTAAGAGTAGAACAAGGTTAGGTTCTATAACGGCTAACTCATTCTTTAAAATACCTTCGTAGCGTTCTCTTAATGCTGTCAGTTCAGCAACTTTTTCTGTCGGAACAGAGATAATTGCATGCGCTTCACGTGGGATAGCATTACGTACGGTACCGCCTCTAAATTCTAATAATTTCAGGCTTAAGTCTTCTGCATGTCCAGCAAGGAAGCGTGCGAGTAATTTATTCGCATTACCTAAGCCTAAGTGAACATCACCACCGGAGTGACCACCTTTTAACCCTTTTAGGGTTAAAGTAAACGTCTGATAACCTTGTGGTAAAGGTTCACGCAGTAGATCAAATGTTGTTGTGAAATCAACCCCTCCAGCACAACCCATATAGATCTCACCTTCCTCTTCAGAGTCGGTGTTAATCAGAATATCCGCCTGTAGCCAACCTGCTTTTAGACCAAACGCACCTTCCATGCCAGCTTCTTCAGTCATGGTGAGTAAAACTTCCATAGGCCCATGCTCGACACTGTCATCAGCCAGAACCGCCAATGCAGAAGCTAAACCAATACCGTTATCTGCGCCTAAAGTTGTACCTTCAGCGGTCACCCATTCACCATTAACATATGGGCGGATTGGGTCTGTTTTAAAGTCATGCACGGTGTCATTATTTTTTTGTGGCACCATGTCTAGGTGTGCTTGCAAGACTACTGCTTTGCGGTTTTCGTAACCCGTTGTTGCAGGTTTACGGATCAAAATATTACCAACTTCGTCGCGTTCTACATGAAAACCTTTTTGTTTTGACCAGTCGATAATATGCGCAGCTAAAGCTTCTTCATGATATGAAGGGTGCGGAATAGAGCAGATGGTAGCGAAGATGTCCCATAGCGGTTGGGGGGATAATGTAGCTAGCTCAGACACGTTTCTCTCCTTTTATTTTCCCTTTATATTTCAATCTGTAGCATTGTTGGCTTCACTCGTAAACTCCAAGCATATACTTATGTATCCTCAAAGGATTTACTCATTTGCCGCCTAGCTACAAATTGAACTATTTAGGAATAATATCCTGAATAACCCATGTAGGAACTGATTGGCAACCAACGTTAATTTCAGCTTCAATTTTTAAAAGGAATATTGCTGTAATTATGACCTAACAGCCTGAAGTTTCGAATTAAAGGCTGCATCTTTTATAATCTCAGGATAACACTTTCTTTTGAAGAATGGATAGTGTAAATGATAATAATTAATGGCGAATGATGCTTTTTACTGGTTTTTAACGCGCCAAATCACTATAATCTCGCGCAACCTTTTTTCCGCAAGACACATTTCAGATTTACTCAGCAGTCGGGACCCGAATTTTATGAGCGAAAAATATGTCGTAACGTGGGATATGTTGCAAATACATGCCCGTAAACTCGCACAACGTTTATTACCAGTAGAACAATGGACCGGTATTATCGCGGTTAGCCGTGGTGGTCTTGTTCCAGGCGCGCTTCTTGCACGTGAACTGGGCATTCGTAACGTTGATACCGTATGTATATCTAGCTATGACCATGATAATCAACGCGAATTAAAAATTATAAAGCGCGCTGAAGGTGATGGCGAAGGCTATATCGTCATTGACGATTTGGTCGATACCGGTGGTACAGCGCAAGCTATTCGTGATATGTATCCAAAAGCACACTTTGTTACTATCTTCGCTAAGCCAGCTGGTCGTCCATTAGTTGATGACTATGTGGTTGATATCCCGCAAGACACATGGATAGAGCAGCCTTGGGATATGGGCGTTGCTTTTATAAAGCCATTGTGTGAACAAGACAAATAAATCGAAGTTAAACTTATTTTCTGGTAATAGATTGTCATTAACAGCCTTTGGGGTTTTTCCTCATAGGCATAACACATAAATACCTAAAATTTTTGAGTCAAACGCGATATAATCTCGGGGGAGTGCATTTTTGCATTCCCCTTATTTTTGGTTTTTTGGCACAATTCAGCTCAGGTAGACAAGGAAATAGGGATGACTCAGCAAAACCTTTCAGAAAAACTTTTCAAACCTAGAGTCAGACAAGTTGAAACGTCGACACTTGTATCCTACTCGTCAGAAACGACTCCTCTGATAAAAGCTCATAGCGTTCTAAGTGGTTCTCATCATGTTGGCTGGTATCGTATGATCAACCGGCTAATTTGGATTTGGCGTGGTATTGATGCACTAGAAATTGAAGAGGTACTTAGCCGAATAGCAGTTTCCGATGCGCCACGCAGTAATGAAACCCAGTTGGATACCGTCATTGGTAATAGGCGTGGGAATTGGTGCTTCGAATGGTCACAGCAGGCTATGCGCTGGCAACAGAAAGCTTTGGAATTCGAGCAAGGGCCGGACGCGGGTAATGCATGGTTGCGAGCCGCAAATTTATACAGTATTGCAGCATACCCTTTTATTAAAGGGGATGAACTAGCAGACCAAGCTATTTTATTAGCGTGTAAAGCCTATGATAATGCAGCCAAATTTTCAGAATATCGGTTAAAGAAAATTGCATTCAAAGTGGATGATGGGAAAGAAGTTTGTGGCTTTTTACATATCCCATCCCACGGTCAGGGGCCTTATCCTACCGTCATGATTTGCGGCATGTTAGACAGCTTACAAATCGATTTTTGTCGCTATTTTCGCGATTATCTCGAACCACTAGGTATTGCGATGCTAACGCTCGATATGCCTTCTATTGGTTATTCGATAAAACATAAATTGACACAAGAAACAACAACACTGCATGAGCAAATTGTTCGCCAACTTGAGGATATTGCATGGATTGACCATACCCGCTTCGGTATCGTCGGGATGCGCTTTGGTGCCAATATAGCCTTAAGATTAGCTTATATGTGCCCAGAAAAAATTAAAGCAGTCGCTGTCATAGGTCCAATTGTGCATAGTTTATTGCACGAAGAGAAATATCAACAAGATATTCCTCGGGTAGTTTTGGATGTGTTCGCGAGTCGTTTGGGAATTTATCAGGTTGATGGTGCCGCTTTACGTCATGAATTGAGTTGTTATTCACTTAAAAATCAGGGCCTTTTAGGAAAAAGAAGCAAAGTTCCGATGTTATCGGTAAGCTTAAAAGATGATATCTATAGTCCGAAAGCAGAATCGGATCTAATTCGGCGTTCATCAATGGATGCAGATACAATAATACTACCAAGTCAGCCTGTTTTTGCTAATTTTGAAAAGGCACTAAGTGAAACTACTAATTGGCTGAAAGCAAAAATACTTTAATTATATTTAATATCTTGCTTATTTTTTCCCATTTGTTAAAAAGGGGTCTACCCAAGAAGGAGATCCTTAACATGGCTTTACCGACTGATTATTCAAATGGAAAGTATTTAAAGAAATTTGCTGCAATGGGGCCTTATTTACGCGAAAAACAATGTATCAATGGCTGTTATATATTCGATAGCCTTGTTGTTTGTATTAATGCGAGTATTGCGCCTGAGAAACGTGAATTTTGGGGGTGGTGGTTAAAATTAGTTGCAACTGAAAAAGGCTTTGAGTTCACTTATCATTTTGGTATTTATAATAGCCATGGTAGTTGGCAAGTCAAAGCATTCAAAGATGCGGCTACCACTGAAGCCGTTGAAAAAAATTTAGTATCATTTCATCAAGCACTTACTAAGCAATTACTTGAGCTTGAGTTAAGCCTCTTCCCTTCGCCACTAATGGCAGAATTAAAACTGGAATTAAGCGCATAAATTTGTTTTAAACCAACTTTTGTTGAATTTTGCGTTATGCCTGTTGGCATAACGCGCTTCTCCTGATAAAAATGGTATCTACTTTTTTGTTTTCTTAATCCTAATGGCAGAAAAATGATGAAAAATAGCCAGACGCTGGTTGTTAAGCTAGGAACCAGTGTGCTAACAGGGGGCTCGCGCCGTTTGAATCAAGCTCATATTGTTGAGTTAGTCAGGCAGTGTGCGCAGCAATATGAAAAAGGGCACCGTATTATCATTGTGACATCAGGGGCAATTGCCGCGGGTCGCGAACACTTAAATTACCCCGAATTGCCGGCTACCATTGCATCTAAACAGTTGCTTGCGGCAGTCGGCCAAAGTCGTCTTATTCAGTTGTGGGAAAGGTTGTTCTCCATTTACGGGATCCACATAGGGCAAATGCTGTTAACACGTGCAGATTTAGAAGACCGTGAGCGTTTTCTAAATGCTCGAGACACCTTACAAGCATTACTGAATAATGGCATTATTCCCGTTATTAATGAGAACGATGCCGTTGCGACAGCAGAAATAAAAGTCGGTGATAACGATAATTTATCCGCATTAGCCGCTATTCTTGGTGATGCTGATAAACTGTTGCTACTGACTGATATAGAAGGTCTATATGATGCAGACCCCCGTAGCAACCCAAATGCGAAATTAATTCCTGAAGTCTATGGTGTCAACGACGAGCTTCGTCAAATGGCAGGGGGAAGTGTCAGCGGTTTAGGTACAGGGGGCATGGCAACTAAGCTACAAGCGGCTGATGTTGCTGGCCGCGCAGGGATAGATGTTATTATCGCAGCAGGTAATAAACCTGATGTCATTAGCGCTGTGATTGAAAATATTCCAGTGGGGACTCGTTTTTATGGGCAGAAAAACCCCATGGAAAATCGTAAACGTTGGATTTTCGGGGCGCCAGCTGCGGGTGATGTGTATATTGATGATGGTGCACAATTAGCAATTATAGAAAAAGGTAGCTCATTGTTACCAAAAGGAATTAAAAAGATTGAAGGTGATTTTTCCCGAGGCGCCGTGATCCGCATTCTAAATATGGCGGGGAAAGACCTTGCACACGGTGTTAGTCACTATAATAGTGATGCACTAAGGATGATAGCAGGTCATCATTCACAAGAAATTGGCAGAATACTTGGCTATGAACACGGCTCAGTCGCTGTTCATCGTGACGATATGATAGTGAGTTAATTATGTTAGAAACAATGGGTAAGGCTGCACGAGCAGCGTCATGGCAATTAGCTCAGCTAAGCACCAAACAAAAAAACTCGGCACTATTGCAAATTGCTGAATTACTAGAAAAAGAAAGCGCGGTGATATTATCTGCTAACCAGCAGGATATGGAACAGGCAAAAGCCAGTGGTATGGCAGAAGCCTTACAAGACCGTCTATTGCTGACTCCAGAACGCTTGAAAAGCATTGCTGATGATGTCAGAAAGGTTTGTCAGCTTGCTGACCCTGTTGGGCAAATCATTGATGGTAGCCAGCTTGATAGCGGTTTAAACTTACAGCGCCGACGCGTACCTCTAGGTGTTGTCGGGGTGATTTACGAAGCGCGTCCAAACGTCACTGTCGATGTGGCTTCGTTATGTTTAAAAACCGGTAACGCAGTCATTCTACGTGGTGGTAAAGAAACCCATAATACGAACCTTGCTGTGGTGAGTGTTATCCAAAAAGCACTCAAAAATAGTGGGTTGCCAGAAGAATCTGTACAAGCTATCAATAACCCTGATCGTGAATTAGTTTCTCAATTATTAAAATTAGATCGTTATATTGATATGCTGATCCCTCGTGGTGGTGCGGGGTTACATAAATTATGTCGTGAGCAATCAACGATCCCTGTGATCACCGGCGGTATAGGTGTTTGCCACACCTTTGTCGATGAGTCAGTTGATTTTAATAAAGCGATTAACGTAATCATCAATGCAAAAGTACAGCGCCCAAGTGCTTGTAACTCACTGGAAACTTTGCTAGTTCATAAAGATATTGCGGGTAATTTCTTACCATTTTTAAGTGAGAAAATGGCTGAACAGCAAGTCACACTGCACGCTAGTGAAAAAGCAATGCCATTATTGGAACAAGGCCCAGCAACAGTTGTTGATGTAAAACCTGAAAATTTGGTTGATGAATGGTTATCCTTAGACCTCAACGTAGAGATTGTTGATGACATTGACGCCGCTATTAACCATATTCGCCAATATGGTACTGCGCATTCTGATGCTATTTTGACCGAGTCTATCCGCCAAGCAGATTATTTTGTACAGTGTGTCGATTCGGCGGCTGTTTATGTGAATGCGAGTACTCGCTTCACAGATGGTGGACAATTTGGTTTAGGGGCAGAGGTTGCGGTTAGCACTCAGAAATTACATTCTCGAGGCCCTATGGGGCTAGATGCCTTAACAACCTATAAATGGGTTGGTTATGGCGATTTTTTAAATCGCCCATAAAGACTAAAATAGATTAATAGGCCACACTTGTGTGGCTTTATTTTTTATTATTTGCCGCATTAGGCAACTTTCATAAGCAGATACATAACCAGTTTTGCTTAGTATTCATGATGATGGGGTGGAAATTAATGTTTTACATTATCGGTCCAAGAGGTTCGGGTAAAACGACAATTGGTAAAAAATTGGCCGAATCTAAAGGCTACCAGTTTGTTGATACAGATAAATTGATACTCGAAAGAGCAGGTAAAACGATAGCAGAAATTGTTGAACAGTACGGATGGGAATATTTTCGTCAATTAGAAACGGAAACGTTAAAATCAATTCTTCAAGATAAAACGATTGTTTCAACAGGGGGCGGGCTGGTTCTTGCTGAGGAAAACCAGAAGATCATGCGTGATAACGGGACAGTGATTTATTTAAATGCTAAGCCTGACGTTTTAGCTAAACGCCTAGCCGCAGAGCCACAAGCTGACCAGCGGCCAAGCTTAACAGGCAAATCATTAGTTGAAGAAATTGAAGAAGTTATGCAGCAAAGAGAACCTATCTACCGTGCGACGGCACACCATGTTATTGATGCCACACAATCCATTGATGATATTATCGCGCAACTTAATGATTTGACTTAAACTAATTAGGTATCAGTAAAGTACGTTTTCGGAATATACCGCTTAGTAGAAAGAGCAGAGCTAAGTAAGATAGGTATGATAACGGAAATACTTCACTTATTTGCATATAAAACATAATCATAATATAGGGATTCATTATGTTGGCAAACATCATCAAGGCAATACTTAAATTTTTATTTCGCGTCCAAGTTACCGGTGATGCAAAAGAATTTAATCAAGATAAATGCTTGATTACACCCAATCATGTTTCTTTCCTTGATGGTGTTTTGATTGCACTTTTTTTACCTGTAAAACCTGTATTTGCTGTGTATTCATCATTTGCGACACCAAAAATGGTGAAGCGTCTTAAACCTTATGCGGATATTGTTCCTCTTGACCCTGCTAACCCTTTAGGGATACGTTACCTTGTTAAAGAGGTGGAAAAAGGGCGCCCAATCGTCATTTTTCCAGAAGGGCGTATTACTGTGCATGGTTCTTTAATGAAAATCTATGAAGGGGCTGCATTTGTTGCTGCAAAGTCGGAGGCAAAAGTTGTTCCTATTCGTATTGAAGGTGCGGAGCGCAGTCACTTTGGTCGGTTAAAAGGCATTATTCCATTAAAATGGTTCCCAAAAATCACATTACATATTTTGCCTGCACAAAGCATTCCTATGCCTCAAGCCCCTCGAGCTGTTGAGCGCCGAGCCTTAGCTGGAGAGCATTTGTACCAAATTATGAAATCTGCGCGTATGGCTTGTTTGCCCCAAGTCACATTGGTCGAAGAGTTTATTCAAAGTGTTCATAAGTTTGGTCGATATACGCCCTGTATTGAAGATATCGCTTTTAAAGAAGACTCCTACCAAAGCTTATTGAAAAAAGCTCTGGGAGTCGGGCGTATTATAGAACGTTATACCCATGAAAATGAGCGTGTAGGCTTATTATTGCCAAATACAACAGTTACGGCTGCGGCTATTTTTGGGGCCCTAATGAGGGGACGAGTCCCTGCGATGCTGAATTATACTGCGGGAAGCCATGGGATCAGTAATGCATTAAAAGCATCTGCAGCCACTGTCGTATTTACCTCTCGCCAATTTTTAGAAAAAGGTCATTTAACGCATATTCCCGAGCAAGTTACTGAAGCTAACTGGATTTACCTTGAAGATTTAAAAGATACAGTGACATGGCAAGATAAACTTTGGATTGTTAAGCATTTATTTAATCCACGTAAAGCCGTTATCCCGCGCAAAACGACAGATGAAGCGATCGTGCTATTCACTTCAGGGTCAGAGGGAACACCGAAAGGGGTGGTTCATAGCCACGGGAGCTTAATGGCGAATGTTGAGCAAATTAAGACCATTGCTGACTTCACTCCTCGTGACCGTTTTATGTCATCATTACCATTATTCCATGCATTTGGTCTAACTGTTGGTTTGTTCATTCCTCTATTTTCAGGAAGCCGAGTGTTTCTTTATCCAAGCCCTTTGCACTATCGAGTCATTCCGGAATTGGTCTATGACAAAAATTGTACAGTGCTTTTTGGGACTTCGACATTTTTAGGTAATTATGCGCGTTTTGCGCATCAGTATGATTTTGCACGTTTGCGCTATGTCGTTGCTGGCGCTGAAAAGCTCTCTGATAAAACTAAAAAAATCTGGTTTGATAAATTTGGTATTCGTATCCTTGAAGGGTATGGGGTGACTGAATGTGCTCCTATCGTTTCAATTAACGTACCAATGGCCGCTAAAGAAGGTTCAGTAGGTCAAATTTTACCCGAAATGGAGGCGAGGATTATCCCTATCCCAGGTATTGAACAGGGGGGGAAATTACAGCTAAAAGGGCCAAATATCATGAAGGGGTATTTACGTGTTGAAGCCCCTGGTGTCTTAGAAACGCCTAAAGCGGAAAATGAGCAAGGTGAATTAGAAGATGGCTGGTATGACACGGGTGATATCGTTACTTTAGACAATCAAAACTTCTGTACTATTAAAGGTCGTGTTAAGCGTTTTGCAAAACTTGCAGGGGAAATGGTTTCTCTTGAAAGTATTGAACAAATGGTCGCGGGTATTTCACCAAATGAGAATCATGGCGTTGTCACTAAGCCTGATAGTAGTAAGGGTGAGGCGCTTGTTTTATTCACGACAGATAAAGAATTAGACCGCAGCGCATTGTCTGCGGCAGCGAAAAGCAAAGGCTTAACTGAATTAGCTGTCCCGCGTGACATTCGTTTAGTAAAAGAACTGCCAGTTTTGGGAAGTGGTAAAACGGACTTTGTTACACTAAAACAGATGGCGTTAAAGGATGAATAATATGCAAGAAAGCATGCAAAATGCGCCATTAATGAGCCGAGGAATGAAAGCCGTATTGGCGTCTCAATTCCTCTCTGCATTTGCTGATAATGCATTATTATTTGCAATACTTGCACAGCTTAAAGCAGAGTTTTACCCTGAGTGGAGCCATCCTATTCTGCAAATGGTGTTTGTATTTACTTATATTGTACTGGCACCTTTTGTAGGGCAAATCGCCGATAGGTTCTCAAAAGGGCGCGTAATGTTGTTTTCTAACATTTTTAAATTTATTGGGGCTCTTGGTATTTGTTTGGGGTTAAACCCTTTCCTTTGCTATGGTCTAGTGGGGGTAGGCGCTGCATCTTATTCCCCTGCTAAATACGGTATTTTAGGGGAATTAACAGGGGGAGATAACCTTGTTAAAGCAAATGGAGTTATGGAAGCATCGACAATCGCGGCTATTCTAGTGGGCTCAGTGGTCGGTGGGGTGCTTTCCGATATTAACCTTATATTAGCGCTCGGAACTTGTGCTGTATTGTATGCATTAGCTGTTATTGCCAATTTCTTTATCCCACCGCTAGTGGCTGCACGGCCAGGCAAAGGCTGGAATATTAAACTATTAGTGACTGATTTTTTCGGTGCTTGCCGTATTCTATGGTCTAACCAAGAAAGTCGCTTCTCACTTGTGGGGACCAGTTTATTTTGGGGGGCGGGTGTCACCTTACGTTTTTTATTAGTGGCATGGGTACCTGTCGCTTTAGGCTTACAAGACAACACAACCCCAACAATCCTCAATGCGATGGTTGCTATAGGGATTGTCGTTGGAGCGGGGCTTGCTGCTAAATTTATTACCTTAAAAACGGTTTATCGTTGTATTCCTGCTGGGGTTATCATCGGTATCATGGTGGTTTTACTCTCATTGCAAACTAATATTATTCCAGCATATTTTATTCTGATAATACTTGGGGTATTTGGTGGCTTATTTGTGGTTCCACTTAATGCATTACTTCAAGAAAAGGGGAAAGAGACTGTTGGAGCAGGGAATGCCATTGCTGTGCAAAACTTAGGCGAAAACAGTGCAATGCTAATTATGTTAGGCTTGTACTCTTTGGCAATTAAAGCTGGTTTGTCAGTAGTGAATGCAGGGATTGGTTTTGGTGCTGTATTTGCGATAGCTATTGCGGGTTTGTGGGTTTGGGATCGCGCTCGTAAAAAAATGAAGTAAAGGTAGGTAGCATCATGATAGATGAGAAGCAACTCGAAATATTGAGTATTCAAATTGGTCAGAAACTAACAGAACAAGGTAAAACAGTCACCGCTGCTGAATCTTGTACTGGTGGCTGGGTTGCTAAGGTATTGACCGATATCGCAGGGAGCTCAGCTTACTTCCAGCGTGGCTTCGTCACTTATAGCAATGAAGCCAAACACCAAATGATTGGTGTTAAAGAGGAGTCTTTACAACAATATGGCGCAGTAAGCCAACAAGTTGTCGCAGAAATGGCTTTAGGGGCATTGCGGGAAGCGAGGGCCGATTTTGCTGTTTCAATCAGTGGAATTGCCGGCCCCGACGGCGGTAGTATAGAAAAGCCTGTTGGGACAGTCTGGTTTGGTTTTGCTAAAAAACAGGCTGATAAAACCATAACCGTAACAACACAGCACTGTGTATTCCAAGGGGATAGAAACCAAGTTCGTTTACAATCAACGGGTTATGTCCTAGAAACACTTTTAAAGTTGTTAAATGAAAAATTTTCTTGATACTGTATGATTATACAGTATAATTAATTTTAACAAACCCAATTCAATCGTTTTATTCGCAGTGGTCAAGCCATTGCACTTAGGGAGTAATCATGGCTATTGATGAAAACAAACAAAAAGCACTTGCAGCAGCATTAGGCCAAATTGAAAAACAATTTGGTAAAGGCTCCATTATGCGTCTTGGTGAAGACCGCTCTATGGATGTTGAAACGATTTCAACAGGCTCCTTATCCCTTGATGTTGCATTAGGCGCTGGTGGCTTGCCATTAGGTCGTATTGTTGAAATCTACGGTCCTGAAGCTTCGGGTAAAACAACATTAACTTTACAGGTTATTGCTGCGGCACAACGCAGTGGTAAAACTTGCGCATTTATCGATGCAGAGCACGCCTTAGACCCTATCTATGCGAAAAAATTAGGCGTAGATATTGATAACTTATTATGTTCACAACCCGATACAGGTGAACAAGCTCTTGAAATTTGTGATGCATTAACACGCTCAGGGGCGGTTGATGTCATTATCGTTGACTCTGTTGCTGCGTTAACACCTAAAGCTGAAATTGAAGGCGAGATTGGTGATTCTCATATGGGTCTAGCAGCCCGTATGATGAGCCAAGCAATGCGTAAATTGGCGGGGAATTTAAAAACGTCAAATACCTTACTGATCTTTATCAACCAAATTCGTATGAAGATTGGTGTTATGTTTGGTAATCCGGAAACCACTACAGGTGGTAACGCATTGAAATTCTACGCATCTGTCCGTTTAGATATTCGCCGTATCGGTGCGGTGAAAAACGGTGAAGAAATTGTAGGTAGCGAAACCCGTGTTAAAGTTGTGAAAAATAAAGTCGCAGCACCATTTAAACAAGCTGAATTCCAAATTCTTTATGGTGAAGGGATTAACACCTTCGGTGAGCTTATTGACTTAGGTGTAAAACATAAATTAATTGAAAAAGCGGGTGCTTGGTATAGCTATAACGGGGACAAAATCGGTCAAGGTAAAGCTAACTCAACAACTTATTTAAAAGAGCATCCTGAAATAGCACAGGAAATTGATACGAAACTACGCGAAATGTTATTAAATCATACTGGTGAATTTAGTAGCGCTGCGGAAGATTTCGTCAGTGGTTCTGATGAAGAAGAAACACCAGAAGAAATTTAATTCAAGTGTAACTATTTGATTATCATCTAAATTAGTGGCGCACCTTTCATAAGGGGGCGCCATTTTTATTTTGGCCTATTACATTAATAGTTTATCGAACAGTTTTTCTGTGGAAAAATACCCCAGCGCGGGGTATAAACATGCTTTCAGAAAATATCTAGACGCTTTACAATGAAAGCTGCTAATGGATGTATCTATATTTTACTTCTGCATAAAGAGACTTTATCTTATCAGTCACTTTTTAATCGGAGAGTTGATTAGAGGTGATGTTACATACCATCTCAACAATTCGTAATTCTGTTTCCAGCTTGATATCGGGATAAATATGAGTAAAAGCACCGCTGAGATCCGTCAAGCGTTTCTCGACTTTTTTCATACGAAAGGTCATCAAGTGGTCACCAGCAGTTCGCTAGTGCCAAATAATGACCCTACACTACTGTTCACAAACGCAGGGATGAACCAGTTCAAAGATGTATTTCTTGGCCTGGATAAGAGAGCATATTCCCGAGCGACAACTGCGCAACGTTGCGTTCGAGCAGGTGGTAAACATAACGACTTAGAAAATGTGGGTTATACCGCTCGCCACCATACATTTTTTGAAATGCTAGGTAACTTCAGCTTCGGTGATTACTTTAAGCATGATGCTATCCGCTTTGCTTGGGAACTATTAACTAGCGAAGAGTGGTTTAATTTACCAAAAGAAAGGCTGTGGGTAACTGTCTACGCGACAGATGATGAAGCGTATGATATCTGGAACAAAGAAATTGGTGTTCCAGCTGAGCGTATTATTCGTATTGGTGACAATAAAGGTGCACCATATGCGTCAGATAACTTCTGGCAAATGGGTGATACAGGCCCTTGTGGTCCATGTACAGAGATTTTCTATGACCATGGTGAGCATATTTGGGGTGGTCCTCCGGGGAGCCCTGAAGAAGATGGTGACCGTTATATTGAAATCTGGAACCTTGTCTTCATGCAATTTAACCGTCAATCAGACGGTACTATGGAGCCACTGCCAAAACCTTCAGTCGACACAGGGATGGGTTTAGAACGCATTTCTGCGGTACTTCAACACGTAAATTCTAACTATGAGATTGATATTTTCCGCGAACTCATTGCTGCTGCTGCGAAAGCAACAGGGGCAACTGATTTGGAAAATAAATCATTGCGTGTTATTGCTGACCACATTCGTTCTTGTGCATTCCTTGTTAGTGATGGTGTCATTCCATCAAATGAAGGGCGTGGCTATGTTTTACGGCGTATTATTCGCCGAGCAGTGCGTCACGGTTACATGCTTGGTGCAAAGGATACCTTCTTCTACAAATTAGTTGCTCCACTAATTAACGTGATGGGCTCTGCTGCGGATGAGCTTGCACGTCAGCAAGCAATGGTAGAAAAAGTTCTTAAAACTGAAGAAGAACAATTTGCTCGTACTTTAGAACGCGGCTTGCAATTATTAGACGAAGAACTTGCTTCCCTAAAAGGCGATACACTTGATGGTGAGGCTGCATTCCGTTTATATGATACCTATGGCTTCCCTATCGATTTAACGGCGGACGTTTGCCGTGAACGCAATATTAAAGTCGATGAGCAAGGTTTTGAGCATGCGATGGAAGACCAACGTCGTCGTGCTAGAGAATCGAGCGGTTTTGGCGCAGATTATAACTCATTAATCAAAGTTGATAAGCGTAGCGAATTCTCTGGTTATCAATACGATGAGCAACAAGCAACAATCACGGCTTTGTATAAAGATGGTCAACCTGTTGATACCCTTAAAGAGGGTGAAGAAGGGTTGGTTATCCTAGATAAAACTGCATTCTATGCAGAGTCCGGTGGGCAAGTGGGTGACACTGGTTATTTAAATAGTGACAGTGCAAGCTTTAATGTAACAGACACTCAAAAATACGGCCAAGCGATTGGCCACATAGGTAAAGTAGAGTCAGGTACATTAGTTGTTAACCATCGTATTACTGCTTTGATTAATAGCGCGAGGCGTGATGCTATCCGCTTAAATCACTCAGCGACACATTTACTTCATGCTGCATTACGTCAGGTATTGGGTGAGCATGTGTCACAAAAAGGCTCATTGGTTAACGATAAATATCTCCGTTTTGATTTCTCCCATTTTGAAGCGATGACACAGGAAGAGCTACGTCAGGTAGAAGATATTGTGAATGCTCAAATCCGAAAAAACTCAGAAATTGAAACTGAGTTGATGGATTTAGAGGGAGCTAAAGCGAAAGGCGCTATGGCATTATTCGGTGAAAAATATGAAGAACGTGTACGCGTTTTGAGTATGGGTGATTTTTCTATTGAATTATGCGGTGGTACACATGCTAGTCGAACTGGGGATATTGGTTTATTCCGTATTCTTAGCGAATCAGGCACTGCTGCTGGCGTTCGTCGTATCGAAGCAACAACGGGGGCTATGGCGATTGAAAATATTCACAATCAATCCGAGCAACTTTCAGCAATTGCTCACCTATTAAAAGGTGACTCCAATAGTCTTGTGGAAAAAGTTAAAGCTGCATTAGACAAATCTCGTCAGCTCGAGAAAGAAATTTTGCAACTAAAAGATCAGCAAGCATCGCAAGAAAGTGCTTCAATAGGTAGTAAAGCGAAAGATGTGAAAGGCATCAAGTTGTTAGTGACTCAATTGAGCAATACTGATCCTAAGCTACTGAGAACTATGGTAGATGATCTCAAGAACCAGCTGAAATCTGCGATTATCGTGCTTTCAACAACAAGTGGTGATAAAGTCAGTATGATCGTTGGGGTGACTAATGATTTAACTGCTAAAGTTAAAGCAGGTGACTTGATTTCCTTTATTGCAGGGCAGGTTGGCGGTAAAGGTGGTGGGCGACCAGACATGGCACAGGCAGGGGGTACTGACGTGAATGCATTACCTGCTGCGATGGCAAGTGTCGAAGAATGGGTTGAATCACGGCTATAAGCGTCGACAAAGTTGCCTCATTAAAATATGAGGCAACTTTAAGCTGTTGCGGCATTGTTAATGTATCGCTTGTAGTGTTATATTTTGCTTGTAAATAATTAGAATGCTTGCATTGATGGCATCAATGCTTTAGGTGAATATCATTGCTTTACGTTTTCACGGTGTGTGATGGACAATAGCGGGGGATACCTAAAGACCCGACTCTTTTAATATTTCAAGGAGCAAAGAATGCTTATTCTGACTCGTCGAGTTGGTGAAACACTCATGATAGGCGATGAGGTAACAGTTACTGTATTGGGTGTCAAAGGCAACCAAGTTCGTATTGGTGTTAACGCCCCAAAAGAAGTTTCTGTTCACCGTGAAGAAATTTATCAACGGATCCAGGCTGAAAAAACTCAACCAGATAATCAATAATAAAAAAGAAGCGTCCAATGATTGACCACACAGCAAGAATGGACGCTTGTCTTTCCTATTCTATTATTCCCTTTTGTTAATCTAATATGCAGTTTTTTTGGTGTTTAGCGACTGTATTTTGCTGAGCATTAATTTTCATCGTGCTCGATTCATTTTTTTATTGCATGTCTATTTTTCACTTGGCTAAAAAATATACTTTTTGTTGAGTGCTATCATCATTTTTTTTCCTGCTTTTTGTTTATAAACTTAGTGAGATAAGGGCTGAAAAAGATCTTTTTCGGTGCTAAACTAATCATCTTGCTTGTGAAATGTGCAAACAGACTACGGAATGCAAAAAGTTTGGAAAAATTGTTTGACTTCTAAGTCTAGGAAAGTAATATGTGCGCCACACAGCAACGAGATGTTTGAAAAAACAAATCGTGTGTAACTAAAATATGGTGAGGTGGCCGAGAGGCTGAAGGCGCTCCCCTGCTAAGGGAGTATGCGGTCAAAATCTGCATCGAGGGTTCGAATCCCTCCCTCACCGCCATTTTAGATATGCATCCGTAGCTCAGCTGGATAGAGTACTCGGCTACGAACCGAGCGGTCGGAGGTTCGAATCCTCCCGGATGCACCATCTTTAACCCTATAAGAGTATCTGATGGGGTTTTGTTTTGGTTCTAGAATATTGAAAACCAAAACATGCAGTAACTTAGAAGTTAGTTTTTAGTAGTTGATAAAAATTTTGAGATAAAAATCAGTCTTGCACTAAACATGCATCCGTAGCTCAGCTGGATAGAGTACTCGGCTACGAACCGAGCGGTCGGAGGTTCGAATCCTCCCGGATGCACCATCTCTTAGTTGCTAAATTTAGCATATCAATAATACATTTTAATCTAATTCATAAAAAGTTATTGGAACATCGATTTATAATCGAAAGAATTTTGCATCCGTAGCTCAGCTGGATAGAGTACTCGGCTACGAACCGAGCGGTCGGAGGTTCGAATCCTCCCGGATGCACCATCATTAGAAACTCCTCACTTTGAGGAGTTTTTTTTTTGCCTAAAATTAGAAAAAATGCCATTCACCTAATATCTTTGTATGTAATCCTCGATAAACCACACATCTAGACAGCGACAATTTATGTGATTTAAGCTAAAGTAATTGCCTCAATAAAATAAATTAACATCACAGGCGGGAGGTCGATTTGATCCCGGACGTATCAAAAGCGCTCTCATGGTTAGAGGCGCACCCAGAAGCACTAAATGGAATTCAACGTGGTATTGAGCGCGAAACATTGCGTGTGTCCCCAACAGGTGCGATAGCTGAAACATTGCATCCAGAAGGGCTGGGAAAAGCTTTAACACATAAATGGATCACGACAGATTTTGCGGAGTCCTTACTCGAATTTATTACTCCTGTAGATAAAAGCATCAGCCATAATTTGGCCTTTCTTCGGGACTTACATCGTTATACTGCGCGCCAACTTAAAAATGAAAGAATGTGGCCGCTCAGTATGCCGTGCTTTATTGAAAGTGAAGATAGAATCACTCTTGCTCAATATGGTTCTTCTAATGTCGGGCGTTTTAAAACCCTGTATCGAGAGGGCTTAAAAAATCGTTATGGTGCGCTAATGCAAACGATAGCAGGGGTGCATTATAACTTTTCTTTGCCAATTGAATTTTGGCAGGCTTGGGCTGGTGTAAAAGATGAAGAAAGCGGTAAGGAAAAAATTTCAGAGGGCTATTTACGTCTGATCAGAAATTATTACCGCTTCGGTTGGGTTATTCCGTATCTATTCGGCGCATCTCCAGCCATTTGTGGCTCTTTCTTAAAGGATAGAGACACAGCGTTATCATTTGATAAAACAGATTGTGGCACCTATTACTTACCTTATGCGACATCACTGCGCATGAGTGACCTAGGCTATACAAATAAGTCGCAAAGTGATCTAAATATTACGTTCAATAAACTGGATGAATATATAGAAAACTTGAAAAAAGCCATTCATAAACCTTCGGCTGAGTTTGAAAAGCTAGGAGTAAAAAAAGATGGCGAATATGTTCAGTTAAATACGAATGTATTACAGATAGAGAATGAGCTGTATGCCCCTATACGGCCGAAACGTGTACCTAAAGGTAATGAATCACCTTCAGATGCTCTAATGCGTGGTGGTATTGAGTATATTGAAGTTCGTTCACTGGATATCAACCCGTTCAGTGCAATTGGGGTAAATGAAACACAAGCTCGGTTTGTTGATCTATTCTTAATATGGTGTGTGCTTGCAGATGCACCTGAAATGAATGCTCAAGAGCTTGATTGCTGTCGCCAAAATTGGAACAGGGTGATCCTTGAAGGGCGTAAACCTGGACAAGTGATTGGTTTTGGTTGTGGTAGTGAAGTCAAACCATTAGTTGAGGTTGGTCAGCAATTATTTAATGATTTAATTCGGGTTGCTGAAGTGCTTGATACTTGCTGTGATGAAAGGTATCAAGAAGCTTGCCACCAGTTTGTTGCCATGTTTGAAGATCCAACACTGACATACTCAGCGCTCGTTATGGATGAGATGTTGGAAAAAGGCATTGGTGGTTATGGGCTAGAATTAGCTGAGAAGTATTTTGAACAGTTAGTTAATGAACCTTATGAAGTGATTACTGAAGAGCAATTTGAACAAGCACGGTTAGCTTCAATTGAGAAGCAAGCAAAGATGGAGCAAAGTGAAACTGAAAGCTTTGAAGACTATCTGCGCATCCATGCAGGACGCTAAAAGAAATGGCCACACTAGGTGGCCAAATAAAAATCTCTTAGAGAATTAGGGATGATAACAAATTGCGCGTCTTTCAATATTTCAGACTCTGCATTTCCAAAATAGTTTCATTTATTTTTAGAAATAATTT
>RWZF01000004.1_pt1 | contig 63874 bp, 93 predicted proteins | sample 2187671 | NCBI WGS metagenome assembly RWZF01 (sample SAMN10531868, study PRJNA481165) | viral metagenome | isolation source: viral particles purified by filtration and ultracentrifugation from about... | host: Nasonia longicornis 2.1 | place: USA:Tennessee | collected 2011-04-01
GCGCCTTGAAATGCAGATTCGATAATTTCCTCCATTGTGAAAACGGACTTACCGCGGCCTGACCTTCCGTACCACGTATACATATTGCCGCTGAAATACCCACCGATCTGTTCGTTAATGGTCGAAAACTTGCTACACCATAACTTGAAAGACTTGCCCGCCTTACGGTCGAAGTATTCGTCGATGAACGTTTGGCCATCCCGTTTTATGTCCGTTCCTACCTTATCACGAACGCTCGTTCTCATTGTAATACTTTCGTAATTCTTTTGCAAGTCCTCGAGTAAACTTTTTCCATCCGCGCCGGCGTTAAATTTTTCGACAAGTTTCGGCAGGTAGTCCATAAGCGCCAATTTCGCTGAATGGTCCTTAATCTGGCGAACTAGATAATCGTAATTGTCGCTAACTTCCGGCACATATTCCGATCCAAACTCCGGCACCTCTGCGGCCAATGTCGCAATGCTCGGCGCCTGTCCGCGGTTCTGCTTCGAATAATCTTCGATAAAGCGATAGGCTCGGCGCTCGGCCTCCGACGGAAAGTCTTGCTCCGTTAAGTTAAAGCGAGCCAGCGCGGATGGGTCGTTTGAGTCGATCACCTTCGATAAGAGTAAAACTCCGTATTCCAATTGCGTTCCTCCTCTCTAAGCCATCCAATATCCTTGTGTTTTGTAGCGAGCCCATTCCTTCGTATCAAATATGTGTTTCGCTCGTTTTAGTCTTCCGTAACAATCAGTAGTCACATCTACTTTAACGAACTTTTTATCCGGGAATTTACTCATCCATTCTGCCTCGTAAGGTACTTCGGAGTGAATTTCCTTTATATACTGCTCTAGTAAATTCATATACGAACCTCCTTCCGGTTGATGCGTCACTTTTTGATCGAATTATGATATTAAAGCTTTACTTGTTCACACGCTTCAATTTCAAAGTATTCATATTTTTGATTACAGTAATTATCATTGATATATTCTTCTAGAACTGCATCGCAATCCATATTGTTAGGTCTATTTACATCATCTTCAACTGTAACGACAATACAATCTTCTTCCTCGAGCCAAACGAAATATTTTCTTGTTTTCATAAAGTTCTCCGCCTTTCCTATGTCAAGTTTTGTATCTAATCCGTCAATTTCGCCAGCCTTCCGATAATCCTCCCGGCCTTTTCCCGATACTTCTCCGCGTCCTCCGGTATCACTTCCGCAAGCGCCATTGCGTCATTATAATCGTCGAGCAGCTTATCGACTTGCTTCTTCATACGTTCCTCTTCGCGTTGTTTCTCCAATTCAGGATTGCGTGACGGCTGCTTTTTATTCGGACGATATTCGTCGCCCCACCCGAACGTATCGATCATATCCTCGCTCCCTTTCGTATATGATTCGAGATAGGCTTCCGCCTGATCCGCGCCGCATATACGTTTTATATCTTCTTCATAAGCGACCTCGTATTCTCCCGTATGTGCGCAAGTCAAGTCGTATAATGTGTCCGTCCATTCTGCGTCCGGCTCGTAGTAGGTGGTCGTCTGCCAGCCGTCGATGTAGAACGGAGTATTTCCGTAGCCGTCTACATATACGAGGTCTCCGAAAGCTATGTCGTGCTGTTTATCGTCTGCCACGTGCTGACTCACCTCCGAAACGCAATTCGAGGCACTGATCACGCATACGGTCGTACAGTCTAGCGTCGAATACCGTCGCCATATCTTCGATTGGTAGATTAGAAGTATAGACCGTCGGCAGTCCGTTCGCGCACCGATAGTTGATAATCGTATGCAAGTCGCCTCTGAATCCGTCACTTGCCGATCTAACGCCTATATCGTCTAGGACAACGAATGGTACACGCTTTGCTATTTCTAGCTGTCGATAGTACGGTCGACTATTCTGCTCCGCGATGTCCTGCGGAATGTTCGGACGTGTAAAACCGGTATAAAGTTCTTGCCACGCATTTACGTCGAGGAAATATGCCGGCTGTTGGAGCGCTTGCCTATTGCGCTTCAAACTTCCGAGGTAATGTTCGACGAGCCATGCGTTTAAAAGTGCCGCCGCTGTCGTCGTCTTGCCCGTACCGGGACTTTCCGAGTAGAGATATAGCGATTTTATACGCTCCGCATTATCGTCAAATTGCCGTTTGAACGTCGATACGTACTGTTCTAACATCGCGTATACTTTCGACTGTGAAGCGCGCGCAGGACTGTTTTTAAGCGTAATATTTCGGTAATCAGCCGGTAGGTTTGCCGCGCCTACTCGACCGCCTGTTCCGCTTAGTCCGTACATGGCGATGTAGTGCGGACAGGTAGCCGGACAGCTTGCGCATCTGTCCTTATGGCGCTCCGCTAATATGCATTTACGTTTCAATATTTCGCCCTCCTATTCGCGCGAGTCGTCGATTATTTTACCTTCGCGTGCAAAACGTGATCTTGCGTGGAATCTACCTCGTATAGGTTTTCCGTCATTTTCGACCGTCATTTCATGTACGCCATCTTTACCTGTGTCTACTCGCAATATATCGCCCACTCGTACTTCCGTCGGCTGTGGTGCATTGAGATATTCCGCCGGCACTTCGAGTCCCATCGCTCGTCGAAGACTAATAACCTTCCCGATGTGTACGTTGAAGCAGTCGCCGGGCGCGCATTTGGCGATTCCTTTAGCGCGAACTATATTTGAGCTACCTCCGCGAAGTAATGTAACTACTGTGCGCTTCTCTTTATTCACGATAAAAACCGCTACGCATGCGAACCTTCCGATTGACGCGTAAAAATCGGTATCCTTGTATTTCAGTCCCTCGACATCCTTCTTCGCCTGCTCAACGATACGGTCGCGGGCTTGCTGCGGGGTTTCCTTCGGCGTTAATCTTCGCACACCTTCCCTTCGAATCTCGCTCGTTACCTTCGCAATATCACGAAATGCTCGCTCGAATTCCGTATCCGTCTTACCTTTCCGATAGCCTTCCTCGTATGCCTTCTGTAACGCGTCGTGGACATGATTATCGATTGATCTAGCTAATTCTATATATGTCGTATGCGGTATTTCAACGCGTTCCTCCTCGATAATCACTTCGTACTCCATGTGAGAAATAATCGGAAGAATTCCCTCAACTCGTACGCCCATGTTTCCGGATGATCTTACCGTGAATTTATCTCCTCTAGCGTATAAGCCTGTCGGAGATATGGCTCTTATTATCTTAATTCGCTCGCCTACGTTTGCCTTTCGCTTGATTGTCTTCATATTACCGTCCCCTTTTCCGTTTTAATAGCTCTAGTATCTCTCTCCACTCAAGATAAAAGCCAATACAAATCCGCCTACGATTATTCCGATAACACCTCCGATAATTAGACTTACAAAGTCAAGGTAAATAGTCATCGCTCTGCCTCCTTATAGCCAATCTGCCAACTTTTCGTAATCAATCGGCTCCTGCTCATCCGCCTTATCCTGCGTGGCCTGCTTGCGTTTCTCTTCCGCCTCAATCCGTTGCAGGTCGTATTTTCGATAAGAATACATAAAGCCAAAGTTTGTGCCCGGATATTGCGGCGTAGGCTTGTACGATTCGAATGTCTCGTCGATAAATCGCTTGATAATCGCCTTGTCATGCGTGCCTACTTTCGTCTTGGTTCCGATAAGCCTACCGAGCATTCCCTGCTCCGTCCGCCAAGTGCCTCCGAATGGTACGTAGTCAATTCCGAACATTTCGCGGTGTCGGTCCTTTAAATATTCGGTAAAACTCAATGTATTCCACTTATCGACGGGTCTATTACGCCAATCCTTCGGTGGTGCCAAACGTTCGCTTTTCGCCATTTATTCGTCACCTCCTACGTTTAGATATTCTGATACCTCGCCAAATGTCGGGTGATCGTTATATATCGAATCGTATAGAAGCTCATGAACGTCCTCTAATAAACCGTTAGCGTGCGTATAATATTCGCTCAATCTTTTATATACGGAACTAATTCGTTCAATCTCCGCCAGTAGTTTAGGAATGTCTTCGCGAGCGTGTGCGATGAAGTCAGCATCACTTTCTCTTTCGGTTTCCGCGACAAAGTCCGCGTCCCATTCATACGAGTCTCCGGTTAAATTGTTTACTACGTATAAACCTTCGGATGCCCACCACGGCCCCTCCGTAGCCTCCTCCGCGCGCTTGCGGATTGCATCGATTTCTGTATTCGTCAGCATACTATCGTCCTCCTATCGTTTGGTTATCGCTTCCCACCCGCTTAATTACGCTTGATTCTAGCGCTTTTAGTCCGTTGGCTACCTTTCGTATTAGATTGCTGGAAGAACGCCCGTAATCGAGTGCTAGACGCCTTAGAATCGATTTGCTAATCGTTAAGCTGACGTCAGTCATTGATGCCTTCGATAGTTATTCCGAGAATGTCTAGAGTATTAACGATAGCGTTCGTAGCAGCTTCACCCGTAAATTTCCTATCATAATCGCCGCTAATTTCGTCCTTTACGTAATCCTCATACATACTCCGTAACTTTTCCTCGGGAGACTTTTCGACAATGTAGCCGTTGACGAGTGCGCGCATTAGTATGTCGAAATTGCCGGAGCGTTCTGTATATCGAGCTAGATCTAACGTATAGGGTCCGACCATATCTCCGTTAGATGCATGAATAATCATGCGGTTATTATACCCGTCCCGCCTTGCCTTCTCGATTGCTTCCGCGACTTCGCGTGGGATCGTTACTTTTTCGTGACTCATGCGTTTTCCTCCTCTAATAATCAAGATATACTCGTAAAACTCGAATTAAATCCGATCCTCGATTGTTCTCTAATACCGTCCTTATTAAGGAAGTCTTTCCTCGCTCTTTTACTGGTGGGACTTTTCGGACATCAAACCCAGTCTTATCGAATAACATCCTATATGCCTTGTTCCATGCTTGACCGTACTTCAATCCGTCCTTAGTACATAGTTCCGAAACTAATGATCGTATCTCTACGTGAATTTCATTAGGTTTTGTCGGAATTCCTGCGGTGGTTTTCGGAACGTTTAAGGTTAATTTTTGGACACGCGGTTTCTCCACGACGGAAGCTATGTCAGTTAATGAGCGCTCTCTAGGCACGTCGTTAACTGGCGATTCTATTCCGATAACTTTCGATGATATTACCGGAAATAACTTTACTGCGACCTCCGCATACTCCCCATCGAAAACGTACGCAACTTTTCCGCCCTTGATCTTTTTCAAACTCAACATATAAATCCTCCCCTTATCCGTTTATTATGATTGTTTCCTCTTCGTTTAGATTACGCTCAATGGCGCCCATAAATCGGACCATATCCTCGATAGCTTTCCGATACTCACTCTTGCCTTCGCCAATCATTTCGTTAAACTCACGGGCGAAGTGCGTAAGGTGTCCGTACTTTTCGATGAACTTACGAACATCTTCCGAAAATTCGAATACTGTGTATGTGATAGCGTCCCCGTTTGTAACTCGCGTCGTCCTACCCTCGTACATCGAAACATCTCCGAAAAGTTCTTCGTAGCGTTGGAGCTTGCGTTCGGCAATTTCGTCTTTTACTTCGATGTATTCAGTCCTCACTTCCGGAGGCTTGTCCGCTTTCTCCGCCAGTTGTTCGTTTTCTTCCTCAAGTCGTTCTCGCTGGCTCCGTTCGATGTCCGCTTGGCGTTCGGCTTGCTTCGCCCTTCCCTCAAGCTCAGCAATGCGATCCCGATATTCCTTTAATGTAGCGATGTCGCCCGCGAGCACTTCCGACTTGGCTTGCGCCTTTTCGGGCGAGGATTCCGATGATTGTGAGCCAATAGCGTATACTAATTTCTTCGGTAATTCTTCAACGTCTATTTTAAGCTTCTGCTCGTCAACCAGTTTGACTACCGAATGATACGAAATGTAGTTATACACCGTTTGCTTAGTAAAACCCAGTGCTGTGTACCATTTTTCGAAAACTCCGTCATACTGATTACTGCCGGCTAACCTTTCTTGCGCATCTTTTAATTCGCCCCCAACTGTTTCAATCATCGTTTCGTACGCGCTCCATATGATCGTTTCTTTCCTGCGTAAGAACTCCGCCATCTGCTCGTCTACTTGCTTATAATCGAATACTTGCGATTGTTCACCGCCTTTTATTTCGTTTGTCATTTCGTTTACCTCCTATAGGTAATGCGTCGAGTTGAACGCTTATTTGCGCCGCGCCGCCTACCTTTTATTTTTAATTTTGGCTAAGCCTTTATCTTTTAAGACCTTCGATTATATATCCCTTATCGGAGAATCTTTTATTACTAAAGGTTTTCGATATTATACTGATCCGGGAGAAACTTGTTTCGACCGGTATGTTTTGTTATTCTCTGCCGTTAGTCTATGCGTTAGTCTATGGTAATGGTCTATTCACGCTGACTAACCCGACTATTCAACTTGACTACTTGGCATATCCATCTTAGATAGTTCATCCACCTTTTCGTAATTCACCGAATACCATTTTGTCTGATCGATCTTCAATCGATTATAATTTCCTACCACGATAAGTTCCCGATCTTCCAGACGCTTTAGTATTCGGATAATTGTGGACTTACTCCAAAACGGAAATTGCTCCGCCCAACTATCGTATGAGTTATACACCCAGTAACGTCCATCTTCGAAATGCTTCCGCTTGCTAATCCAGAAGTGAATCTGCTGTAACATGATCGCCTCGTTAAGACCGATCACTTTAGCGAGTGATGGAAGGACGACCAACGGATGTTCGTCGATTAGTAAATTACTCAATCTGACACCTCCTTTTTATCCTCTTTACTACCATTACCAAATTAAAATCGATTTTTGGGACAATTTCCGAAATTTTTTTTCGTTCCTACTCCTATATCGTCCGTAAAAGTTAAAAAGTGGGACATTTCCACAAAACTTTTTTTGTTCTACACTATAAGTAATCCATCGAAGCCCTCGAAATTGCACCATAAAACCCAAAAACTTTTAACGTCCTTACTCTCTTATATACATTTCAAAGTCATTCCGCACACTTTTTCCGAAAATATTTTTGTTCCTTTACTTTTATCTTCGTTTTAAGAATTGTTTCCTCGAAGTTTTTTAGAATAACGGGACAATTTAACTAGTAAATATGGTAATATTAGGTAGATTAATTAAAGGGGGAGTATAATGGACTCAATATTTGCAATCGCAACACTCGTTTTCCTAGTGAGCCTCGTAATGTTATTTTTTAAAAAGTTTAGAAACAAGAAAACCTTAATCATTGCGGCAATCTGTTTAGTGATAATGATAGCTATTAATCCGTCATCAGATGACAAAGGAGAAAATGGCGACGCTTTGGCGGATGAAAAACCTGCCGCTAAAGAAAAGACGAGCAACGACAAAGAAAAAACTGAAAGTACAAAAGAAAAGAAAACGGAGAAGAAAGAGAAAAAACCCGTAGCTAAAGACGAGAAAAAGGAAGAAAAGAGAGAAGAAGAGAGTGCGAAGGATTACTACGTATCCAACGTAAAGCCTGCAATGGATGAATATATCGCAGAGTATGACCGCATATGGGATGAGCTGTGGGCGCCTACTTTTAGCGGAATAGCAGACGAATCTGTCGACATCTACGAAGCCTACGATAACCTAAGCAGCATCGAAAGCCAGTACGCCGAATTAGAAATGGCGATAGCTAGGATCGAAACGGATAAGGACGCGCAGGGCAAAGATGACGCCAAGAAAGTCGGTGAAATGCGGTCTAGTTTCGCTAATGGTGCAGCTATGAGGAAAAAAGCCGCAAAGCAAGCTAAGAAAATGATCGATGAGGGAGCGTTTAAACCTTCCGAGATAGATAAGATAGTAGATACGGTCAACTTATCCGATAGCAATACGATTCAAGCCATCGCGGTAAGGGCGGAGCTAGAGAGTAAATACGGATTACTAGACGACAAATAGACCCCGCTTAATTGCGAGGTCTTTTCTTGTTACCGTTTAATTTTCCTAGGTTTATTAAGTTTACCAATTACTTGATTAATTCCGGAGTAAGAGGAGTGCTGTTTTGATAAAGCCTTACCGGATAAGTGCGTATATCGAATTACCATTCGTAAATCGGAATGACCGAGTAGTAACTGTAAGTGTCGAATATCTCCGCCATTCTCAAGGAACATTGTTGCTGCCGTATGCCTGAATAAATGCGGATGGACCTTTTTATCAATATTCGCTCGTTCTGCATATGAATACAGACGTTTCCGAAAATGATCACGCGTCATCTTTTCTCCGTAATTAGTCAAGAATACATACTCACTGTCAAAATCCGCTTTATTTTCTCGAATCAATTCACCAATTAACTTCGAGGTAGATCGATTCATAGGAATAATTCTAAATTTTCGGTTTTTAGCAACTGTCGCAGGTATGGTTACTATGTGATCCTTAAAATTAAAATTAGAAACTTTCAAATTCAATGCCTCACTGATCCGAGTCATACAGTCGAGTAAAAAGTTCATTAATACATAATCTCGGAAGTCTGGGTAATTTCGCTGATTCGGTACGTTCAATAATACCCTAAGCTCGTCCGCATCTAGTACACATATCTCTTCCTCAGGTTCCGGTATGTTTTTAACACCTTTCGCAGGATTTCTCCCGATTACTCCTTCGTCGTAAAGACAGTTAAACATAACTCGGATAGTTTTCATTCGGGTATTTATTGTGCTGGGAGCCAAACCTACCGTACGTTCGGAATCTGTTTTATATTTGTGTTCATCAAACCTTACAATTTCCTCACGCATATAAACAATATAGTCCCGCAATTCATCTTCCGTAATATTTCGAAAATCACGATCTAAATTTACGAGGTTTAAATACTTGACGAAGTACGAATAATTATCTACGTATTGATCGATTGTACTATTCGCAATTCCCTCCGCTTTCTTGATCTCCTTAAACTGTTCGAACAATGCGTCTAAGTTGTTTGTGCTTTTTCGCACAGTAGTTCGAGTATTTTTAACTCGCTTCCCCTTACGTATGTCTGCCAAATGTCATCATCCTTTCGAATATGTCATCGAACATGACGACCGCAACCTTGTCGAAATAGAGGACCGCTACCCTGACGCTTATATCTACGTATATGTCAACGTAATAAAAAAACGTCAAACGCTATTATATTAACGTTTGACGATCCGTAGTGATTCTGACTGGTCTCGAACCAGCGACCTCCACCCTGTCAAGGTGCACGGTAAGTCTACGCTATGTCAAACCGTTATGTCTAGCGGAAATGTCATGTCGATTTGATCGTATTATAGCGCACAGCACCGCCATACCGCAAGTAGGATGAGCCGTACCCTAAAAGAGATGGCAAGAAAAGACCTCGCAATTAAGCGGGGTCTATTTTATATGAAAGGATTTCCGCCCTCCCCTGTCGAATATATCCCCGAGGTGATTATCGAAATGATCCGCAATAATTTAAAATCCTACCGCCATAAATACGAGATGAATCAGACGGAGTTTGCCCGTTTCCTCGGCGTCGCCCTTCCGCAATACAATCGATATGAAAATAACCAACGCCAGCCTACGCTCGAAGTCGCTCTCCGAATATCCGAACGATTAGGCGTATCAGTTAACGATATATTCGTTATTGTCAGCGAGTAAATTTATTTAACTGTACAGGCATAATCTTCCAGCTTCCGTACTAAGTATTATACTAAGACGTATGCCAAGCGAATTACCATGTTGGTATAACGCTTGGTACAACGTATCGATAGCCCACGCGCATATTATGGCTTGTACTCCGATATGCCAGCGCCGTGGGACTATACTACGTATATGGAGGTGGCGCGATGTTATTCGAGATTGTATCCTCGGCCGTCGTCGGTGGCTTTGTCGGCTACACATGGCTCGCAAATAACGGATCGACCGACGAAGGCAAACGAATCATCCGAATATGTGATAACGCAGGCCTAACGGTCAAAGGCGAATCTATGCGGATACTTAGGCGGTCAAGGCGCGAATGGGGCGTCGAATACGCTTTTAAGATACCGCTGGGACGATCGCTTGCGGATTACGAGCGCAATGTAGACGCCATTAGAGACGGTTTAAACACTAAGGGTACCTTTGATATGCGGACGCTATTAGAAGCGCTTAGACGACGAGATAAGGACGCATTACTGCGCTCTATAAACGGTACTAAGACGAAAAAGGACGTTGAACTGGATTATGACGGAGTTCTTCTCGTCCGCGTGTACGAAAAGGGCTTGCCGGATAAGTTCGAGTTTACTTCGGAATTGTTCGATAAGCTCTCCGGGTGGCAGGTAGCTATCGGAATGGATCGCGAAAAGCTAGTGCGACATGATTTCGATAAGCATCCGCATTTGATCGTCGCAGGAATGACTGACTACGGTAAATCCGTATTTTTGAAGAACGTAATCACGACGCTAGTTGCGCGCAAGACTAAGGATGCTAAGCTACATCTCGTAGACCTTAAAGGTGGTCTTGCGTTTAATCGGTTTAAATCGTTAGAACAAGTCGATGAATTGGCGAAGAATCCCGACGAAGCTCTCTCCCTATTAACCGATGTGCAAACGAAAATGAACGATACTATTGAATACTTGCTCGACCGCGGCTATGAGGACGTAAAGGAAGCGAAAATGCACGAAAGGAATTTTATCATTATTGATGAAGCCGCAGACATCGCCGATAACAAGGAATGTCAGGCGATCATTAAGGATATAGCAAGGCGTGGACGTGGCGCAGGATTTCGGCTGATATATGCGACACAATATCCGACAAATGAAACGATTAGCTCGCAAGTCAGACAAAACGCTTCTGCCCGGCTATGTTTCCGCCTAAACACGTCGATAGCGAGCCGGGCCGTACTTGACGAAGATGGCGCGGAGAAATTACCTGCAGGCTTACCCGGTCGCGCTATTTATCGGACCGATCGTAAGCAGACGATCCAAACGCCTTATATCGATAATAAGTTTATTGAAGAAACGTTGAATCTAAATATTAGAGCGCGAAAGGATGGCGATGATAATGCGTTTAGTGAGCGTGGTAAATCGAAAGGAACAACGTCACGAAGAAATACTCTTATCGTTGAGGAAATTGGGGTATCTTAGTCGATCGCAAATACAACGACTCCATCGACTCGGTAGTGTCCGAAATGCCAACCGCGTTTTAAGCGACTTGCGGCCGTATTTAAACGTGATTAAACGATCTGAGTATGTTTATAGCCTGAACGCGAAAGGAAGGCGCAGGCTGGGCGAAAAACCAGCGCAAATGCGTATAAGCCAAGTCGAACACCACTTAATGCGCAATCAGCTTTATATAGCGCTCGGTTGTCCGTCTAATTGGCGAGCTGAGGTCCGCTTGAAAGTTAATGGAGATGCGGCGGTAATTGCTGACGCAATCTATACGGAAGGCGGCCGATATGTAATCATCGAAATAGATAATACGCAAAAGATGGCGACCAATCGGGAAAAGATAGCGAAATATAAACGACTAATTGCGCTCAATGTTTTCGAAAAGGCTCCGTATTTTATCTGGCTAACTACTACGGAGTATCGACGGAAAGAATTGACTAAACTGTGCGACGGATTGAATGCGAGAATACTTACGCTTAGGGAGGTCGAATAATATGTTTAGGCGGAATAAGATCGAGAAAGTCGGAACGATTAGCGAGTTTATGTCAGTGAATGTACGGAAACAGGAGATCGACTATAAGCCGTTGATTAAGACGGGAATTATCGCAGGTGCGTCCGTACTATGTATAACGTTTGGAGATGTCGGATTGGTGAGCGCTAATGCGTTGGATGGCGCGGTCATGGATAAGGTTACGGGAGCATTTACGCCAGTTATCGAGTTAGTGCGCGCCCTCTCCTACCCTATCGGATTAGTAATGATGCTCGGCGGAGGGCTGTTCGTTATGATCGGTAATAGCGAGCGTGGGCTGGCGATGATTCAGAAGGCCGGGTTAGGTTACGTATTAATACAGATGTTACCTATATTAATGGATTTACTCGTAGATATCGCGAGATCGTTTTAGGAACGTACATTCCTTTATAACTTGAAAACAAACGTTTGTTCCGATATAATAAACGCAAAGATATACTGAGGTGAAAGGAATGATTAACATGGAGGAAGTCAATATAATCCGCATCACCCCAGAACAGTTTGGCTATAAGGATCGCGGAATCATGAAATGGATAGGCCTAATGCTAAGCGACCATACCGAAGCATTAAAAAAGGAAGCAGAGGATAGCCGACAAATTGAAGTTAAGCCCAAAAAGGAAATGTCAGAAGAAGATATAGCCCAAACGTTGTATCAAGCCTTTTCATCGGATTCTCCGGTTGCGATTCAGGCAAATGTATTAAGAAGAGATGGGAATTATTATAAGGATGTGCAATGTATGGTTTCCGGATATGCTGATAACCATATACACTTATCCTTAAAGGATGGGCGAGTTAAAAGCTGTACACTTGATCAAATAAGAAATGTGGAAATGATGAATCCGTTGGATTGGTATGATAAAAGAAAAAGCGACCCACGATATAAGTGAGTCGCTTCCCTAAGCGATGGACGCCCGATTGGTTCAGTATCCTATAACAACTTCATTAACTTCTTTGATAATATCACTAGATATTTTATCTATCGATAACGAATAAACCTTATTTAAACGAGGATTAAATATCCCCAAATTCTTAATTTGTTTGAATTCAGAATGAATGGAACGAACACCCATTAAATAATACATAAGCAGTTGTAATGTATGCTTGTTAGTCGGTGCTGACTTTGAGACTTTAAAATCCCATAAAGTATCTTTGGTTAAAAAATCACCATCTCCACTATCAACACTTGAACTATACCCACCTTCAAAAGTAAAACCATCCTTTACAACCGGTCCATAAAGTTTAAAAAAGTTCAATCCCCTATTCACCATGATTCTTATATTCGAAATAGTTTCCTCATCGGGATTAATAAATTGTACTGGTTTATACGCTTTCACTCCTGCTCGATACGCTGCATCAAAACCTGCCATTTTACACGCACTTTCAATTGAAGTATCGTCTAAGCTCTGTATATCACTCAATAGGTCATCTGCTAGGAAAGGTTCCTTAACATTGAATGCTCCTATTAGCGAAACTCGAAATGCTTCTTCTTTTGGTGTACCAGCTAAAAATCTTGTTAAATAATCTACTGCCAATCCTACTAAACCAGCACTAATATTTTCATTGTCATTTAAAATATTTGTATCTTGTAAATCTGTTACGACAAATTCTTTCGGTTTTAAATATCCTCCTCTTGGTTGATTAACTTTAGAAATTCTTTGAGTAACTGTTGCCATTAGAACCCCTCTTTTCTTAATACACCTATTTTCCATACAAGTTCAATTGTATCAAAGTTTTCTAATGGGGAGGAAGATTAAAACAGAAATTTCCAGTTAAATATATAAGCCATCGCGCTTGGGTGGAGGCTTTATATTCTCTTATTTACTTCTTTTCTCACTTTATCATACTGAGCCTTGCTGATCCCTAGCGACTTACGCCTTGCCTCATGCCCGTTGCCGTGATCTCCTCTGATTACTTCTGTCGCCATTTGGGCAATAGATTTAGTCTTTGGCTTAGGGGCGGAAGATTTCCCGTTAATCGCATCTTGCACAGCTTGATAATTACTTCCTAAGGATTTCTTTCGAACTTCCCCGTTTCCATGCTTACCTGCAAGAGTCTCCTTAACAAGCTGATCGATAGATTTACTAGCAGGTTTAGCTTTAGCTTTCGGCTGTGCCCCCATCTTTTCGTTGACTAGCTTTTGTACAGCATCATATTGACTGCCAAGTGATTTTTTACGCTCAGCACCGGAACCGTGTTTACCAGCGATGACTTCATCCGCTAGTTGATCGATGGATTTAGCGCCATCAGGATTAGGCTTATTAGACGTTTCTCCACTGACTTTATTATCGATCGTTTTCGTTCCAATTCCGTCGATAAACTCGCTCCATCGCCCGATTAGCTTATGCGGACAGTTTTTCCCGGACCATTTCTTATGTGTTACGACGTTTGCTTTCGATATTCCGTGATCCTTCATTAACTTTTCGATAAGACCCTGCGCATTAGCTACGGCTTTATCGAAATCTCCATCGCTATTTTCGCAGATTTCAATTCCGATAGATTGACGGTTACCCGCGCCGTTTCCATCTCCCGCATGCCAACCGCTCTCATTCGTCGGCAAATGCTGATAAATCGCTTTATCATCGACGGTAAAATGCCAGCCGACAGTTCTTCCACCTCCGCCGTTGAGTAAGTATCGCGCGTGCATATAGGCGTCCGCACCCTTAGAATCATTGGCCGTATTATGGACCGTAATATATTTCGGAGTCATTGCGTAGCCGGGCCGTTGATTCTTCTGCCCTTTCGGGACAATTTTCTGTATAATCTCCATACTATCGCTTCCCCTTCGTTTTTAATTCGTACATATAAGCGTCCGCTGCCTGCGCTTCCTTAGTTACCGAGTTGTTCTTATACCACGCCCATAATATTGTTATAACGGACGCCGCAGCCGATACGAATTTAAAGATTTCTTCCTCCGAAAATGGCAACGGATTATAGCCCGCCAAAATTAGTCCTTGATTTACTAGCGCGATAATCAACACGACTAGCCTTACGATTGCTTGCCTCATAATATCGATCTCCTTTCGATTAAATAAAAACCTTGCCGAGAACAAATAGCGTTAACGGTACGAGTACGGTCGCGATAATTCCGATAGCCCATTTTAACGTTGCGGATAGGCCCGCGATGGCCCGCGAGTTTTCGTCCGATTTTTGTAGCGCTTCGCTCGCTTTTTTGTCGGCTTCGTGCGATACCTCGCGAATGGCTCGTACGTCGTCGAGTTTCGCCTGTATGCCGCCGAGTCTTTCGTAAATATCCCGAACTAGATCGTCTTGCAATTCGCCACCTCCTTAAAAACTAATGGACCCTGAATGGGGTCCCCGACATCTATAATAAAAATAAAAAGCACCTCATGTGAGATGCTTTAATTCAAAGTAACTATATCTAATTTTTCGATCATATCTACGTTTACGACTTGTTGCTCTTCCGTGACAAGGAAGCGCCCACCGTTTATATCTACAGGCACTATCATCCTGATGTTGGTATTGGTCTCAAACCTCATGACTTGTCCATTATTAAACAGTACAGTTACAGAAAATCTTTTCACTCTCCCACCCCCTTTATGTCTTATTTCGACATAAGAGAGCGGAGTCCTTCTTTTTACCTAGGATAAATTACCTTTTTAATTTAAAATATATTATATATTTTCCTTTATTCCGAACACTCACCGGCCAATGCCTTCGAAAGTGTTTCGTGATGATATTCGTACCATGCTAATTTCATGGCTTCCGATTGTTCAGGAGAATATGCGCCTATGCTCATTTGTCCTTCGTCTGCCACCGCCGTCGAAATGCCAATCCCGATATACATCGCCAAACAACCGATAAGTAAGCCTACGATAAACCTTTTCACAATAAAACGCCTCCCGATTTCGTTGTTTATTTTTAATTTACCATAACGCAATTCAATCGTCAATACTTCGTTTTGTTATCGTTGAAATTCTTTTTACATCGAATCGATTAAGAATGATATCACCGATCGCTACCGTGTTAATTTCGCTATTATTTAGTTTTTCGTTTAATTCTTCGGCATTATATTGTTCGACAGTAGCCGTTAACTCTTCGTCACCTTGCGTTAAAATACATAATTCGATCAAGCATCTACACCTCCTCGACTTTGCATAAAGAATTGCGTCATAAGCTGCGCAGTAATACGTCCGAGGTCATTTGGCGTAATCTCGACCGTATGCCAGCCGCGCTGTACTCGTCTCTCCGAATCTAGCGCCAAATGCGGAATTAAATCGATAGAGTCGCCGGAAGTACTCGTATCTGGAATCGCCTTGCCATCGACTTTGATCGTAACGGCGCTAGGCGTCCGACTTAGCTTAAATATTCCGTGTTCAATTTCATGCGTATGATCCGGTAAGGTTATATCGTGCTTATGCGATGGTATATCAATCTGGTGCGTATGGTCCGGGATATTAATTTCGTGCGAGTGATTCGGGATCGTAACATCGTGGCTGTGCGCCGGTATCGATACACTATGCGTATGATTAGGTGTCTCAAAGTTGTGCGTATGCGCCGGTATTGTAACGCTGTGGTTATGATTACCACTCGACTCATGCGTATAAAAATGTGACATTGTCGGCGTACGGCCGCCGAGTTCAAACGATAGCCCCGAAGCGTTAGCCTGTACGACATCGCCCGAGGCTGTCGCGTTACCTGACGTTTGGAACATCATGTGCTTATGATCTCCGCCCGCACTTGATGTCCGCGTACTACTTCCGCCACTTGCGGTCGACTTGTTTACGCCTCCACCCGAACTACTTGTCGCTGTTGACCCTCCGCCATTGGTCGTCGATCTTGTCGTACCTCCGCCACTTGACGTCGACTTAACGACTGCTCCTCCGCTAGATGTTGACTTGACTACGGCACCGCCCGCAGCCGTCGAACTGACTAGCGCACCTCCACCTTCAATCGCACGCGAATAAGCCCGAAATTGGGACGTTTCGTACGTCAATTCGAGCTTGTTAATGCGGACCATTTCGTCAGGCAATTTAAAGCGTATAATAGCCGGATGATCTTTATCGGCGTTGTCCTCGTAGGGATAGATGAGCATATTCGTCGCGCCTTGCGAGTATACTTCGTTTATTTCCTGACGCCGTTCAATGTCCGCAAGCGTGGTTCCGATATTAGAACGAGTATTAACTATTTCAAGGTCAATATCGTAAGGCGCCTCGATCATGTCAGGCTTGGATTCCGAGGTAATGCGCGCTGTGAATGTGCCGACATCAGGATCGACTATGCGGACAACCTTGCCGACGGTAAAACGGTCGATAGATAGCCCGGTTAAGGACGCCAGCTCAACGGCTTTAATCCGATAGGTTACCTTCGGAATCGACCATTCCGCCAAGAACGCTTTGGCTGACGCGAATAGGCTATCGACATCCTCGAAGCGTCTATCGACCCATACGTATTGTCCGAGTCCATATTGCGTTATACTGTCGCTATTTTCGATGTAAGGAACGCCGCCGTTGACGCGAGTAATATCGAGTTGGTTGTCGCCCTCACCGTAGCCTAACGGATATAACCGATTAACTATATTCGACGGGTCGATGGTTCGCTCTATCTCCGCGAGATTCTTACCGTAGCGTATTTCGGCTGATGGTTCGTTATCGGGCGCTTTTAAATTGAGCGTCCACGGATAAGATCGCGTATCCCACGTCCAAACGTATGGAACATCGAACGGCTCTGCGATAGAAAATAACGGTCCTAGTAGACCATTTTCGTTCTCCCATTTGTAATGGAAGTAGCGCACGAAGTCGCAGTCGCCGAGTCGCCAGTTCTTCGTCGTTTGGCGCGCAAGAACGTATTCGATATTAACGCGAGTCGTCAAGTTTTCGCGTTGATGATAACGAAAAAGCACGTCATTCAATAGCGTGGCTAAGACGTGCTCGCATTCGTATTTAACTTCGTTTATTGTCGCCAGTTTGCGTGTGTTCGCCGGAATGATTCGGAACAAGCCTATATACTCGGACGTGGCGTCATCGGTAATCTCGACGTAGTTTAACGGCTTGCAGTGTGCGTTCTTTGGGTCGTCGAGTGGAAGAGAAAAGCCGGCCGTCCAAAGTTCGTTGAGCTTGCGCTCGTAGCCGACACCGCATGCGTTCGTGAGGATGGCGACTGGCTGGCGGTTTGCGTTTAGTATGCGTATGATTTGCGTCCACCTCCGGTTTTGAGTACGAGAAAAAGACGCTCCGTGAGTGGGAGCGTCCGTGAGATTTCTGAATATTCGTTACGTCGTATTATGGTTCAACAACAATTTAACCAAGCTGTTTTTTTATTTCTGAAAAACGTGTATACTTATACTAACGTAGTATTATTAGGAGGAAATTAATTTGAAAAATAACATCAAAAATTTAATGTCTAAATCTCTCACTCTTCTGAATGACTACCAATACTGTAAACTTACATTCTTGTTAAAACAGAAAAGATTACCTAATTTAAAGAACCCTGTCTATTTCAACGATAAACTACTTTACATGAAACTCTCAATTCGAAACCCGATGTATAAAAAACTAGTTGATAAATATGAGGTTCGGGAGCATGTAAGAAAAATGATCGGAGAAGAGTATTTAATCCCTTTGTTAGGTGTTTACTCTGATCCGTCAGAAGTTGATTTCGGTCTTCTTCCTAATAAATTCGCCTTAAAACTTACACATACATCCCAGACGAATATAATTTGTACAAACAAATCAGAGTTAGACTGGCAAAAAGCATCGAATCAAATCCGAAAATGGTTGAGAATGGACTTTTATATGCGAACGCGCGAGTGGCAATATAAAGACTTAAAGCACCGTTTCGTCATTGAGCAGCACATTTCAGACTCTTCCGGAAAATTGAATGATTATAAATTTTGGTGTTTTGACGGCAACCCTGAACTAGTTCAAGTGGATATCGATCGCTTTTCTAGCCACAAAAGAAATTATTATGAGGCCAAACACTTCTCTCCAATTGAACTAACCTCAATCTACAATAAATTAGATTCAGAAATTAAAAAACCAAAGAACTACGATGAAATGCTAAAAATCGCCAAGAAACTCTCTGATGGGTTTAGTTTTTCTAGAATTGATTTATATAATTTAGACGGTAAAATTTACTTTGGTGAGATAACCTTCTATCCGGACAATTGTAATGGTAAATTTACACCTTTTGAATACGAAAAGAAATTAGGTGAACTTCTTGTAATTCCACAGTTATAAGTACCCAACAATCCTTTTAAATGGAAGTGAAATTATCCTTAGTTATCTTTATCCCTTCTAAAATCGCTTAGCGCCAATCTTAATGGCGCTTTTAATGCTATTTCTTTTTATTCTATTTATTAATAAGCATATAAACGAAAAAAGACACTGTTATCTTTTACGTCTTCAACTACTATATTTCCGTCGCTTAATATAAATTTGATAGCTCTTTCAACCGTTATCGTAAGGTTTGTTATTACTACTTTAAATTCATAAAAAGTAATTTGCTTTTTATTTTTATTATTATCAATATCTGATAAGTTAATAATAAAATCCCGATTGCCCGCAGAATCGAATTGTCTTATCTGCCCGTCACCCCCTGTAACATTAAATTCAAATTCTATACTTCTTAATCCACTAGGAATCTCGAAACTTACATTCGTATCTATATTTAAAGGTCTCAACCCAGTAATGTCTATTTTTTTTAAGTTGAGACTCCTATACTCTGGTGCTTTTCCTGCATTACAGGTAAAGTGTGAGGTAGTGTAACCACTTATTTCAGTACCTCGTATCGTGGTACTACTCACTCTGCGCAAATCGTGAATAGTACTTCCTGATAACGATTCACCATCTACACCCCTAAAATCATCGTTAGAAAACGAGTAAAAATAAAGGTGATCTATTTTATATTTAAACATCATATCACAAACATCTTTAACGTTTTTTAATTGTTCTCCTGTTACAGGATTATAATACCTTCCTCCGTTTTTAGGGTAGTTTTTACCAATTATAGAGTCAAAATCAAAAGTTTTAAATGGTTCCGAAATATCGCTCATATCAATGGAACTTGAATCAAAACTCAACTCTTCCACAATCAATAAACCACCGGTAGATGAATTAATAGCCTCTGCATCTGAATATACAATCAAAGAATATATATTATCTTCACTATCAACTGAAATTCCTTCCACTTCTATATAGTTTACATCCAAACCTTGTGCAGAAAGTTTCCCTATTAAATTCTCAGGAGTATAGACATTGCTAAACAACAAACTACCTTCATGATTTAAGACCAAGAAACCCTGCTGATCTTCTTTCTTTGATCCCCCTCGACTGCCAGTACCAACACCAATGACCAAGAAGTCAGAGCCTAAAGCTATCCCTTGACCTTTGGTTATCTCGCGTTGATAGGTTATATCCCTGTCTAAGGTGACGCGTGCTAAGCCGTCTAAAGTGAATGATGATTTACTATGAAAATCATCATTATATAAATAGAATTCCCCAGATCTTACATCCTTTGTTAAGAATGATCCATTACTATATCCTATATACTGATCTAGGTTAGAAATTTCGCTATATATCTTAATTGGTGAGATGCTTGCCTTGTTAGGAGGGAGTGTTGATATATCGTATTCGTGTAAGAATCCTGTATCCAAAGCATCTGGAATAATATACAACAACTTATTTCCTCTTTTTTGAACAACAAACCCGTGAGTATTATAGCTACCATCTAATTTAAAACAACTTAAATACTGACCACTCGTCCACTTATAAACTACTACCCAGGTTGTCCTTGCAGTTGTATTTGCGTATTGTATAAACAACATATCTTCTTTATCTCTTACGAACATCTGCCTTGGGAAAAATGTGCCACTACCTTCCGATAGCTTTATGGTCTCCCAGTCTGGAAACTTAAGAGGTAAGTCGTATATAATCTTCCTTTTATTTTGAGGTCTACCAGTTACACTAATTTTCTGTATGTTCCCCACAGTTTCCGCCAACTGTGTCTTAACACTCGTAAACCCATCGTCAATCCGCGCCTTCAACGTCGTATGACTTTCGCCTCTTTCATCGACTCTCGCCTGCGCCGCTTCAACACTCGAATCCCCTTCGATAACAATCGTATCAAGTTGCGTTTGTGTCGATTCTGATTTCGCGAGTGCTTCCGTTGCTTTATCGTCTGCCTGCGCCGATGTGCCTTTCGCCGTCTCGGCGTCCTTTATTGCTTCGTTGAGCTTTTCGCGTCCTTGATTAAGGTTGTCAGTCTTTTTGATTAATTCCGCCATTACCGCCTCGCCTCCGTTGTTTAAATGTATTTGTCACGATATTTAATCGTTAATTCAAAATTCATCGCCGTTCCGCTAATCTGTACGTTATTATCACCGTGTAATAGCTCGATAAAATCGCCGGTCATTGCCGCTAAATCCTCGACGCCATTCCGTTTTACAAAGTAATTCTCGCCGTCAATAACCCATTTCGTCGTGCTGAAATTCGGTAGCTTAAACGACTTGCCATTCGCGCTTATCGTCAGCCCGTTCGCCGTTCCGTTAATCTCGATAACCGGGCGCAAGGATTCTCCGTCGACATAGATCGGAATAGTCTGCGGACTCGTTATCGTAAAGCCTCCGCCCGTTCCGCCCATGCCGAGCAAATAGTTCCACTCGAACGTTACAACTTCCGATCCCCAAACGACTTCATCCGATTCGACGACCGAGTATGCAAACGGATCATATGCCGTCAGCCCCAACGTTAAAAAGCCACGCTCGGCCGCCCGTTCGACCGGTACAGCCTGCGATAGCCTTGCGTTATAATACTTATCTACCTCGTCGCCGAATCGGAGCTTGACCGTCTTGGGCCGCCCATAGTCATCGACAAATCTCCGATTAAGCTTGCGAATATCTCGCTTTAGGTCGGCGTAATCTTGCCGCTTAAATGCGACGTTGAGCGTAAATTCCCTCGGCTCGAAATAAGCGCCGAAATCATATGCGCCATGTCGGCCGGGAACCGTGACGCTCAGATTTCGGAGGGCTGGCAGCGCAGGCTCCTCCGAGTTTAGTAACACGTCAATACCCTCGTCTTGAAGCAAATCATCGTCAATCCATACGTTCGAATACGATGTTGTTTCGATCATAGCCTGCGATTCCCCCTTCCACGTACTGCCTTATTTCGAGAATCTTGCGCACTGTCACTAACAAATCGCGCCATTTCCTTCTCATTCATTTCGATTCGCAACGAGTCGAGTTTGCGATTTAGATTATCGATAGCGCCGGCGATCATATCATCGCGCGAATCTACGTCAACCGTACCGCTAATTGCACTCGCTAAGCTTGCGTAACTTCCGCTAGGTGTGCTATAATCCATCGAGATGTCACGTGTTTCTGGCGTCATAGCCTCGGACAATTTATCGGTAGTACGCCTAACTTTTCCGATCATACTTTCGATACCGACGATAGCTCCGCCCGGTATGTGTTTCGATAGAGACGCCATTAAACGCGAGGGCGAGTGGATCGAGAAGAATCCGGTAAATGCCGACTTGATATTTTCGCCGATTTTCGTAACCGAATCCCATACGGCACCTGCCATCGAGCCTATTCCGTTAATCAAACCTTGGATGATATTTTTTCCAATCTGTACGAGGTCGACTTCTTCGAGAAATTTCTTCATATTGTTCCAAATGTTTACGAGTGTTTCTTTTATCGACTCCCATGCGCCTTCCCAATCGCCTTGAATAAGCGCCATGACAGTGTCGATTATGCCGGTAATAACATCTAGCGTATTTCGGACAATATTTTTTATTAGACCCCAAGCAATTTTTACAATTCCGGAAATAATCGGCCAGATAATTTCGAATATTCCTTTAATTACTCCCATGACCGCCTTAATATACTGCCATATCGAGTCGAAATATAACTTCGCTGTCGAAAGTATGAGATCGCCGTATTTATCCCAATACTCCTTTATTTTTTCAAGAATTTCGGATATAAACGAAGCAACCTCCGTCATGATCGGCACTACTACGTTATCTTTGATCCACGAAATCGCCGTGAAAAAGGCGTCCTTTATCCACGCCCACGCAGCGTCGACCATGTCTCGAAACCATTCGACTTTTTTATACGCGATGACTAATGCGGCACCGATTGCGATTACTGCCGCGATAGTTAATCCGATCGGTCCGGTCAGAAAGGTAAATAAAGGACCGAGAGCCTGTATTCCACCCGCTACTTTTGATATAACACCGACTAAAGTGCCTATAACTTTCAGCGCTGGGCCTATACCGACCGCGACCGCTGAACCGATCAATGTCGCGTTTTTTGTAAAGTCTTGCATTGCCGGGGATAAGTCGTCATACCACGCTTTAACTTCTTTTGCTTTATCGATAATTGTAGTAAACGCGTTACCGAACTTGGCTCCGGCCTGTTCCGCAACACCACCAAGCCCGTCTATGTAGCCAATGAAATCAGCCATTAACGGTTTTAGCTTGGAAAAGAACCCGCCAGCTTCTCCGCCTGCATCGAGAAAAGAAGCCCCAATTCTACCGATAGCTGCGCCAACGTTAGCCACTCCGGCCATAAAGGATTCGGCTCCGATGATACCGGACGCTCCGCCTATATTTTTCTCGACCGCGTCAAGAAGCATTTTAGACGATATTTCTCCATCTGCCGCCATATCCGTAACACTTTTACCGGCTTTCTTGGCGTCCTCTTCGAGCCACTGGTATACAGGTAATCCTCTACTAGATAATTGCTGTAGTTCTCCGTTGTAGGCTTTGTTAGCTGTTTTTACTTTGTTAAATATGTCGCCCATCTCGTTAAGCCCGATACCCGCAACCGCTGCCGCGTCTCCGGCCAACGTTAGGTATCGAGTCAATTCTTTTCCAGGTTCAACTCCGGCTGCCACCGCACTGGCCGCAATAGTCGCAGCTTCTCCGAATCCATACGAGGTCCCCTTAACGGACTCCATCGCTGAATCCATGATATTCTCGATATTGCCCGCGTCATGACCTAATGCCTTTAGTTTAGCGCGCGCTGTGTCGATACCTACCAGTCGCTGGAATCCTTTAACTACCGTAATACCGGTCAATGCGGCAGCCGCTCCAATTGCAGGTTTTGTTATCTTATTGGTGAGCGAGGTTCCGACTTTACTTAGATTACCTTGTACATTACCCAACGTTTTAGTCAGTCCTTGTATCTTACGTTGAGATTCCGCCATACCTCGACTTAGGTCCGTTATGTCAGCGCCAACCCTGACGAGTATATCGCTAGCCATTTACGCCCTCCTTTCCCTGAAACTCTTCGAACTGCGCGAGCCACTTCATCACTTCTTCCGACCTCTCGCGCATATCTTCTGATTTGTCTTTCGCTACATCTGCGTTCGTAGGTCGTTTAAATAGTTGTGATTGCTTTAGTTTCTTCGCATGGTAAGCCGCACGCATCATCATAGCTTCGGTAGACATTCGCTCATATTCGTCGTAGACTGACTCGGTATGTGCTCGCATCTCAATCGCAAACTCGCGCGGTGTCAACGAGAGAACTTGCGGAGCAGTCAATCCGAGATGTCGTCTACCATCGAATATAGCTTGTTCAACTTCGGTCAACTCGCCTAAGCCCGCAACTGCTCTAACTGCTCGATCGCTTCCGGTCTGTCCTTTATGAGTCTTTGAGCCGTCTTCGCGAAGAAAAAACTCTGCGTCACCACTTCGTCCAATGTCTTGGCCGCCACGTCAAAGTCGAAATTTCCAGCATTGAATAAATTCTCGATTTCCTTCTCAACCTGCGCTAAAGTGAAATTTTCTCCCGTATGGAATAAACTGGCGTGGACAACAATCGAATATAATTCGAAGTCTCCAGCGATAGATCTCCCGATTAGTTCGTAGACACCTCCTTCGTATAGATTACTCAACCGTTTGACCGCCTCATAATTCAGTTTTAATTCATATTCTTTTCCGTCAATTTCAAATGTGGCCATATATTAAATCGCTCCTTTAGCGTATTTTTCGATTACAAAAAGACGAGCTTATGCTCGCCCTTGAATTAGTCTTTTTCACCGTCGTTATCGTCGTCTTCCACAGGATCATCAAACTCCGGCGCACCTTCGGGTATTTCCGTTAATTTAATTTCCTTTACTTTTCCAAAAAGTGAACCTTCGAGGGAGTATGTCGATGATTCCCCGTTAGGATGGTCAAGGTCGAACGAATTGATCTTATAAAACCCATATTCGGCCTCATTAGTAAGCGTATTTACCTCATATATTTTCACGAATTCTTTATTACGGATGGCTTTTTTCGTTGCTTTAATAAAAATGTCTCCCTCCGCAATTTCTCCTTCAAGCGAAACCGTTTGGGACACATCACCATACTCAGTACCTGTTCGATCTTTTGTCGATACATCAATATCATCAGAGGATAGCGACGTGCCTCCGCCTGTTTGATCGAACGGGCGGACTAACTCCTTGCCCGTGTCGGTCTTGACCTCGACGAGGTAAAGCGTGTCTTCGCCTTTGTATTTGTAGCCATTTTCTACCGCCACATTATCGTCTCCTTTTCGTATCTTGTATTTCCACGTCGAAATAAACGCGGTTATAATCTGATTTCTTCGCTAAATCATCCGCAGGTATTGGAGTTACTGCCGTTAATTCACATAAAAAATAGCCCCGCAGTTCTGCCGGACTTTGTAGCGTGTCATAAAACGCGAATCTATCGAAGTTAAATACGCCTTGCAGCTGTTCTTGATTCTTCGAAAGTTCGACGCTATTCTTTTCGAATAAGCCGATCTGATAACGATAAATGGTTCCGATAGCTTCGCGCTGTTTCGCTAGTATTTCGTAATTATTCTGCATAGGCTCGATAACGATTAACGGGCGAGTTTCCGGCATTTCGTATCCGTCGAATTTAAGATCGACTTGTGCGTCCGGAAACTTATCACGCAGATGCATGATGATCGACCGGCCTAATCCGTGTTGATGTAGCGTCATTTCTTCGCCACCTCTCGCCGGAGTGCCTCTCGATAATCCTCACGATTATTCCATACGGCCTTACGAATAAAGCCTTTTTTCGTCGCGTGCTCATATTCCTGTATATTTGCGTAGGGTAAGTCCGATCCATACTGCCATAGAGCATCGTCCAATTTTTCGGGACTGGCGATAATACTATTTTGCAAGGCGTGAGTATCAACTGGCGCCATTTTGCCAGATTCATTGGCCATCTTGCGCGTATACGTCTCCGTCACCTTATCCGCTCTCATACGGGCTTTAGTTCCACGTAGTGAAAAACTATTAATTACTTTATTGACGCCCTGAACCTTAACATTCATCATACAATCTCACGCCCTATAAACTCGATTCGGTTCCGTTTCCCGATTCCTTTTCGATCGCCTCCGATTAATTCGTACTTTTTACCGTCAAATTCCGCGCGTACGAGCTTATCGTAAATCTCTTCGATATATTCGAGTTTAATATCGATCTTTAAATCACCCTGCTCATATTCGATACCATTTTCGATGTAGCGCGAACCGTCTTTGCTCCGAATAGATATTTCGGTTATGACGGCTTGTACTTCGAAAGTATTTTCTATTTCCTCAAGCAATTCGCCCGTAAAATCGTCGTATACTTTTTCGAGATAGATAACGCTGATTGATCGTTGCCTTAGCGCATAGATTTCGTCTTGTGCTTCGCGCATAAAATCGATGTCCTCTTCCGATATCAATCCGTCATAACCACCTTTCATCGAGGATGTAAGTCGCATATCCGGTGCAGTTAACGTGAGGAAGCCATATATCGGTATCCGTAGGTTTGAATATGCCCGTACCTTTTCCGTAGCGATCTTCTTCGGATAAATCGACGCAAGCCTGCGTACGTTTGACGCCGTGGTGAAACTGTAACCATTCGACAAAATCCGATTCCTGCGCGTTATAACTTATGGCCGCTCGATGCGCTGTTACGGATTCATTGCGCGCGAGTCTCCGAACTTTCCACGTTTCATTATCGTAGACTTTCCGTATCTGCGGAATCATTGCGTTAATACCTTCGCCTTTAATGATGTTCGACCGAATTACAGTCGCTATATCATCACGGATTTCTCCGGACAATCCCCAAATGCGATCCGATAATACGAGGCCGTCTTCGCCAAAACGTTTGATGACGTACTTGATTACGTGCTTATTAACGCGCTCGATACCTGCCGTACTTATACCGACCACTCCCGCAAGTCTGGCCGTAGTCCACTCGCTCGATTCTTCGATTATATTTTCGAGGGCTAGCGTGCCATTTTGCCGTAAAGATCGTTCTATACCGTCAAGTTCGCGCAAAATACGAGATGCTCGCTGTCGCTTGATGGTGCCGTCGCTGTCCGCAAAGTCCGCGAGCAAGTCCGCCAAATCGCCTCGTACTCGTCCGATTTCTTTGATTGCATACGCCTGTTGTCGTCTATTAAGTGCGCCGTAATCCTTTTCCATCTTTTCGAATATCGCGTCGAGTTCAGCTTGAGTGGTTAGTATCTTCGAGGCCATCGCGTTCGCCCACTTTCTCCGGTCGGAGGTGACGTGTTCGGACGGTCAATGCGCGGCATGATCCGAAAATTGTTTCCGAATTGTTTGCCCATTTCGAGGTCATATTCCGTCTGCAAATCTTTCGCAAGCCTCCGATAATTATCCGCGATCATCGACTTGTCGATCGACTCTTCTCCGTCTGAAAACTTAAAATAGTGCGCGACACTAAACGCTATTTGCCAAGCTCCTTGCACTTGCGCGTATAGCAATATAGCTGTTTCTTTATCGCTAGGAATGTTCGCCGTTGACGCTATACCGTGGTATTGTAGCGACTCATCGACGAGTTCCTGTGCGTCTGTCAATTCGAAATTAGGTACGCCTTTAAATCGTCTGTAAAGACGCTCCACTAGTTCGGCACTTGTCGCCAATCGGCGTCCCTCCTTATTTTTTAGTTTTCGAAGCAGGTTTCGCAGGCTTTTTCGGCGCTGAATCCTTTTTCACCGGCGCTTGCTTCGCTTTTACTTCTCCGATAATTTCGAGGTACTTCTTCGCTTCATACTTGCGTGCAAAGTCCTCGTCTACTTCGATGGTAGAGCCGGGAGGCTGTCCGTTAAAAACAGCCTTCGTCTTTACCTTATATTGCTTCGCCATTATGCGATAACGTCAGCGTAAAGTAGTAAGCCCGGATTTTCGATAACAGGGAAGCCGGCCGCAGCAGTACGTAGAATAGACTGGATAGGCTCGTTTTTATCGTATGCTTGAAGCACGATTCCCGGCTGGAAGTTATTTTCGACGGTAGGGCCGAGCTTAAAAGTTCCAGCTCCTTTAGATACGAACATTACGCGATTTTCTGGGTACAAGTCGATTTTATTCAACTGTCCAGTAATCGGTGACTTGACGTTAGCGCTCGTCTTAGATACGAGACGAATCGCTGGCAATCCGTATGCTCCAAGGACCGTGTTAAGTTCCTCGTTGCTTACACGTACGCGTCCGCTAGTTGCTCCGGCAACTTCGTTTACGATAACGGCATTTTTAAGCAACAACGCTTGAACTTTACGAGTTAAATAGATTACGTCCGCTTTTTTGCCGTTAGTTTCTTCGTATTGGTTATTCCAGTCAAGTAGATCGCCGATAACGTCATGCTCAGGATTAGCCCAAGTGTTTTGTCCAGTCAAAACTACTTTATGCTCCGCTGGCATATCCTCGGTAAAGTCGATCGTAATCTTAACGTTGTTGTCATCGTAAGTTACCTGTCCCGTGGCCAACGCCTGTAGTTTAGATACATTGATACGGTCGCGAGTTTCCTTGACCATCTTCGCTCCGTTCGCTGTGATAGCGTCGACTAACGCCTTAAATTCGGCATCGTTACGCGGATTGTGTAGTTTTAGTAATTCGTTTTCTGTAACGATATCTTTCCATCCGAACTTAGCAATTTCTCCCATACGTTTAGCTACTTCGTCTTTATCTCGAACAGGTGGCTCGGAACCGAATCCGATCATTGCGCCCATTTGAGAAGTAGTTTTAATTACGTTATATGCAAACTCTTGATCATAAATAGGCTCGTCCGGTAAAAAAGCTAGGATGTCATCTTGGATTTCAAGCGCCTGTTTGTCGACCTCCTGCGCTAAACGTCCTAGTGATTCCGGCTTTAATTCTGCGATATGTGTAATTCCCGCCATTATATTCATTTCCCCTTTTCGTTATATTTTCGTTTTAGTAGTTTATACGTGTATTACATAGCGAATCATCGGATTAGCCTCTTTAAACTCGGCCGGTACCTCCTGTGGCAATTTCGCTTCGTACACCGATCCGCGCACGATTACCTCGCCGACAATTAAGTCCTGCTCCTCGTCATTAATAAAGTCCTCGTTTAATACTGCGTGGTTATCGTAAACCACTGCGTCCTCATCTTCTCCATCTTGCACAACGAATGGCTCGAATTTACCTGTCGCTAGATTGCGCGCGATAATCTGTCCAACTTCGTTATACCCCTCGTCAAACTTCGTATGATCTAACGTAGCTCCTCCCTCGATATACTGTAGGTGCTCCGAAGCTAAGATATTTTTACCGCCAACAAAACCCGTCTTCTTAAAAACTGGACCGTATGCCATTATTTCATCTCTCCTCAAAATATTTTATTTTTGATACGTTCGAATACTTTAGCGCCCAGCTCGTCGGCTCCGACCGTTTCTGTCTTCGATTTTGCGCCATTGAATGCACTAGGGTCGCCATATTCATCCTGTACTGGGATCGTCGCTTTAAGTAGTTTAATAGATTCCGAAATTTCTTCGTCAGTCTCCCCATCTACTAATTTCGATAATAGTTTCGTCTGTTCCGCCGAGTAGCCTGCTTGAGTAAGTAATGCGCTCTTCTTAATACCGGCCGCTTCGGCCTTTGTCTGCGCCACTTGCTCTACCGCCTGCTCATACAGCGTCTTAAACTCGTTCTGCTCTTCGAGTTCCTTACGTTCTTTCTCCGCTTGAGTCTTTTCAAATTCTGCGAGTTTCTCTTTCAACGCGTTTGCCTCGTCTACTTTCTCTTTAAAACGGTCGTAAGGTATCTTAGTATCGACGTTTGTTTGTTCTTCCGTTTTTTTCGACTCGTCAGTCGATTTAGCTTCGTCAATAACCGTTTCTTTCTCGTCTTTAACTCCCTCTGTCATGCCACATTTCTCCTTTCGATTAACGCCCGACGGCGAAGTATTATCCGTATAGTTTAACGACTAATTTCGGTCGAATGCATTTCTATTATGCTTCTGTATTTTCTAACTCATCGACTCGCGCTACTAATTCGTTCCACTGCTGCTCGGTTGGAAATCCGTCAGCGCCCGGATCACCTTGATCGCCTTTATCTCCGTCTTTTCCGGGGGAACCCGGCGCGCCTTGATCGCCTTTAGGTCCCTTTAAATTTAACTCGAGCGCCCAGTTACCGTTTTTGTTCGTGTATAGGTCGCCCGTTTTCGTATCTAAATAAACGTCACCCGGCGCACCTACGTCAGATCCCGGAGCACCTTCGCCGCTAATAAATCGCATACTAGCACCTCCTCCGCCGTCATCTCCTACAAACTTTACTACGTAAGGTTCCTTCGAAAAGTATGGTTTATCCGCCATCTTCATCGCTCACCTCCTCTCCGTAAGATACTGCGCTAGTGTTTCGCTTACGTGTACGTTCGCTTTCGATTTCCTGCGTTTTTGCCTGAATATTCTCGACACCTAAGCGCTCCATTGCACCCTTAGTCGACTCAAATCCTGCGAGTGTCTCCATTTCAAGTAATTCTACGAGTTCCTTTCGATTGTCCGGCAACGGTAGTACAAATCGCATTTCATTCGTGTAGTTGTCGCCGATATTAAGCACAGTTTGTTTATCGTAAGAAAAGCTAGGGCGACTTGTTCTTGCTTGTAAGTATCTGATTGATTTTTCGTGTAGTTCAGCAAGATTATAGCCCCACGACAGCCAATGTTCCTCGGTATCTGTGATAATATCGTGGAAAAGGACTTGTAAGGCTTCGCCGTTCAGCCCACCGAAGTTAAGCTCCTGTGGCACGATCTGCGGTAATCCGCTTATTTCGTGCATGGCGCCTTTAACACGAGCGTATTGGTCCTTAAACGCTTCTTTCCACGCGAAGTTACCAGATACTGTCTTAATGTCGGCTGACTTTGTATCTCCCTGCGACTGTATCTCTACGATTGCACCCGGAGCCACTACGAAGCCCTCTGCCGCTCCTTGCTGCGCGTTAGTTATCGCCTTAATTTCAAACATTTCGAATTTCATCGAGTCTATGGCGTCCTCATTCATCTGATTGAGTACGTCGTTTTGCTCGCGCAATGCAGATATTTCGCTGTCTCCTATGCTTTCCGATAGCAACTCGTTGACTGGAAATTCTTGCACAGGGATAAAGTCGAGTCCGAGCGCTACTTTCGGCTGTACCGTCTTTAATAGCGCCAAATCACTTTCGCGATAAATTGCTTCTTCGACGTAAGCCATGTTCCCATCTAGAGAGTATGACTGCTTTTGTATAGCGTCGATCTCTTCTCCTGAATCAAGCTCAAACTTCACGCTTTTTACGAAATGTGCTCCGATTAAATCCTCGAAATCATCATCTGAGTAAACGGGAATATACTCATTATCAGGTCGAAATATCCAACGCAATTTTCCAGTACGGTCGTTATAAACGATCTTACACACGACACGGTCCGCAATTAGACGGTCACGCGCAGCCTGTATTAGTTTAGCGCGCATACGATTCTCGTCCCATAAATCGTATAGTAGTCGCTCATACTCCTCTGCTCTATCATTTTCACGGCGCTGCGCTTTCGACGGCTCGTACCCTTCTTCCAATACGTCCTCTATCGGGTCAATTTGACGACGAGATACGGCGATTCCGTGTTTACCACCCATTTGCCAACGTGCTTTACGGTCGACTATCGCTTTAAAATAATTCGTAGCGTATCGAGTAGGATCGTAGTCAACTCCGGGCGGCCTCGGAAGGTCTTGCGCTTTAACGAGTGCTCCGTAGTCATTGCGATGTTGTTTTCCTTCGTAGTAATCGTAGTTCTCAAGTTGACGCGAGATTCGTTCAACCGTTTCCTTGCCAAGAGCCTGTCGATAATGGCTGTAAATCATTGCGTTAATGTCGTCCGGTGATAGTAGATTGTAGTCCGCAAATACTCTAGGGTTATATACCATTCGCTCACCTCCTTCCTTGTTTACCATCGATTCATGCGTTTGACGGTACGTACCAATACTTCACCTTCATTACTTGCGCTTACTGCCATTTCTAATCCATCGGGTAAGTCATCGTGCGAGCCGGTTCCATATTGCTCGAATTGTTCTAGCAATAACGCATGATTGCGATTAAACTGTATTGTTTTATTCTCAATCGAGGGCAACATCGCTTCTATACGAAGCTCCTTCCGTGATCTATGCTTTATTTTCTTAACGCGAGTATCTGCCGGGTAGCCAACGCGAACAAGCGCCTTTTTAAGCTCATCAACGAAGAACTCTTGCGCAGCTTGCGCTTCCGCCGCGATTACAGTCGGCTGATATTCGAGTACCTTTTCGACTATTTTCTTCAAGAAGTCGTCCGGCTTAATCCGCTCGCCCCACGCGTCTATAACAAAAATTGCTCCGGTATCCTTCTCTTTAGCAACGGTAACTATTGCTGAATAGTCAGAGCGTTCTTTTCCCATCGCGAAATCAACGCCCACAGCTACGGTGAAGTTATCGCTAAGATAGTCGATGGGTCGTTCATAGTAAGTGAATTTTTCCGGATTAAATACCATTGATTCCTCGTCGATTGGGTTGTTCATATACTCCGTATTAAATGCAAGCGAGCCATTATCCCATTTCCATGTCATTAATTTCCATAACGGCTGGACTTCCGGCCATAATACGCGAGCACCTTCGCTCATATCTTCGAGGTTAGTCTCGTAGAATCGACGCGCATCTTCCGACCTATTAGGGTTTTCTCGATCAACGTAAATAAGCCGACATTGTTCCCAAAGGTCTTGTCGGCGAGGCTGTTCGATAATAGCCTTATATATAAGTGATTTAAAGTCGGACCGATTATGTAGAAGATTCATGAGCAATGATTCTCGGTGTACAGTCGTTCCTACTACTACGAATGCCGTCCGTTTGCCTTTAGGGTCTCCTAATGGCATAACAGTCTGCGCAAACCACGATAGTAACTTAGCACGCTGTTCCGGCGTACTTGCGTTACCTCCCGGCCGCGCATCTTCGAGGTCATCGCAGAGGATTAAATCTGGACGTGCGCCATTCCAGTTACGGCCCCGCAACGCTTGCCCGGTAGAAGCCGCTTGGACTAGTGCGAGTTGCTTTTTGCCTCCACCTTCGACCGGATGCCATGCGATAAATTCTTCGCCATTGTCTTTAATGTTCGACTGATCTTTCGGCGATAATAAAGGCCCGAAGTCATCACGTAACTTGCGATTAAATTTAAGCTGATTCCGAATCCATTCCATGTTGGCGGTCGCGACGGATGGCGTTTCCGAAATGATGATGATGTATTTTCGTTTCCGATAGCAGACTTCCTTTATTGGCGCGTCCTTCGTAAACCAAGTCGACTTGGCGTGTGATCTGGGCGCGGCAATAGCAATTTTGGCATTCGTATTCACGGCGCTTACGTCGTCGATAACGTCAGTCATTTCGAGGTGAAACGCGGGCGCATCCGCTTTAGTTTCGATGTCGAAGCCGTCCCAATTGCCGTCGTTGCCCGGATTGCGCGCCGAAAAGTATTCAAGCGCGAACTCGTAGGCGTCGTTCTCGCATCGATGTATTCGCTCTATACGTTCAAGCTCGTTCGCTTTTTCGAAATAATCCTCTAAAATATCGGTAGGCATATCTTCTATTTCCTCGTATTGTTCGTCCAGTATCGCAAGATAGTCGCGGTACGTTTCTATGATTTCGGCGCGTTCGTTGCGTTCAATCCAGCGCCCATCTATCCACGCCAATGCATCAACCTCCATTCCTTGCGTTTTAAACGCCTTAGCGCTTGATTGTGGAGCTTTTAACTGTCGTCGGGTAGTTTTATACCCTAACGAACTAAAACACTTTAAATGCGCTATATTTTCGCTTGACTATCGTCTAAACCCCGTCTATAATCGAAAGTAACATAACCTAATGGAGGTTACATTGAAATGAACGAAGTACAACCGATTAAAAATAAACGTGATATTAATAAAATGAAACGTGCTCTTTCCGGAAACTCTCGCGATCTTCTCCTTTTTACCGTTGGCATAAACAGCTCGCTCCGAATAAGCGACATCCTTACGTTAAAGGTTTCCGATACAAACGGCGATTATATTTCGCTATATGAAAGCAAGACCGGTAAGCGCAAGCGTATCCGTATTAACACCGCGATTCAGTCGGCCGTTAGTAAGCTAGTTCCGAAAGATGCGAAACCTTCCGATTGGCTGTTTCCTTCACGCAAGGGCGATAAGCCGATTAGTCGCGTACAGGCATGGCGTATACTGAATGACGCTGTCGATAGGGCCGGATTGAATATCGAGCTAGGTACGCACAGCCTCCGCAAGACTTTCGCTTACCATGCGTACAAGAACGGCACTGATATTTCGCTCCTTATGCGAGTTTTAAACCACGGTAGCCAACGCGAGACTTTACGTTATATCGGAATAGAATCCGAACAGATTGACGAAGTGTATATTGACGTTTGCCTTTAAGAGGCGAGCGTCTTTTTATTTACGAAGAATCTATCTCGCTTCCGTTCGAGATATAAATTCGGTTTACCTTCGTACAACCATTCCGCTAGATTAATAACGTCTTGCTTTCCGCTAACCCATACGCGATATGCGTTACTCTGATTTACTACTCGACTATTGAGTCCCCGCTTTTTAAAGACGCACATTAACTCGTCAGCGAACGTCTTAGAGGCCGTAGTTATATTCATTACATATCCGCGATCCTGTACCCACCCGTCACCATCGATTACACCTCGTATAAAGTCCGATTGATATTCTTTTGGAACTTCGGGCATATCGACGGTAAGCGACTTGTTCTCCGTTATCCCCAACGCCCGTAAGTCCTCGACTATCGACTTTCGATTGAAAGTTAGCGTGTGTATATATGAATTGCCGTTGTTGCTTCGTCTCCTAATAGGGTAAGTAGCGCCCATCACTCGCTTAATGTCCTCGAGTATGTCCGCATCTTTCTGCGCAATAGATACCGAATTGCCTGAAATATTTCCATCGGTTAGTATAAATCCGAGAACGTACGCCATATCGGATGACCACGACCGGAAAAACTTTTCGTTAACTTTGTATCCGTCGGTCCTTCGTTTACTCGACAAATCTACGCCGGCTTTTCGCAGAATATGGCGAACTTGTCGCGCTGATACTCCGATAGATTCCGATATTTCTTTCGTAGATTCGCCCGACTTGTACATATCGATTGCTTTCGAGTGATGTTCGAGCATATTTCGTCCTCCCCACGACAAATAAGCCGGACGATTTTCGCCCAGCTAAAAAAGTCAAAGTGAAATTTTGATTTCCGGATTTAAAATCCACAAGGACGGAATAATTGTCAGAATACTCCCCCGCCCCCATACAATTCCAAATAGCACCGTATATACGCACAATTCCAACAATTATATTGTATTCACTACGTTGCATATCTAATGTAACAGAATCACGTTGTGTTACATTCATCCGATTATACAAACGTTGATTTAACGCTATTTATTCGATATAACTTCGATAACAACCCAATTATAATTTTATACAGTCTATAAATCGCATCGTATCAACACTTACGAAAAGTAACCGAACACTTTCCGGCGCATAAAATTACGCATAAAATAATCCGATCAGACCGTTACCTTACCGAATTATGCGGTCAAATCTACGCGTTTTCAAAGCGTTGGAGGGGTCACGCGGAAAGGTCGTTCGCTTGATTATTCATGTAATATCACAACTAATCGCAACCCTTCGATATTAATTCCTTCTACTATAGGGCCGTTATTTGCTTCGGTTGCGATACGCCTCTATTTCCGCACGCATAACGTCTACATCTCCATCACTATTACCCTTTGTTTCTACCTCGACCTTATCCGTAAGCATACCGTGTGTTTGTAATAACGTTCTAAACATCGCAGCATTTCCGTCTTTAATAATATGATCCGGTATTGACGCCATAATATCCGGCAATCTATCGATAGTATTCCGAACAACCTGCCGCTTAAGTTCGTCGTTGAACGTGTCTTCCTTACGCCACTTACGTAAAGATTCCGAACTAACCCCAACTTCTTCCGCTATTTGTTCATAAGTCATCCCGCCACGCTTAGGCAACGATAGAAACTCGATAGCTGCGATCTGCCTTTCGCTTAGTCGTTTTGCCATTCGTTATTCACCTCCTATATGTCCGCTTAGTAATCCGATATAATACGTTATTAGCGATTATATACGTTGTTTGTTAACAAACATAAAACATACCGAACGGGGATAAAGAACATCCCCTTATCGGAATCAATGTATTATCGAAAATCTTTTAATTAAAGTACGATCCGTCGAAGGGACTTGGTTTTTAGTTCCTGAGACGGCATGTTTATTTTCTTTACGTACTATCCCGTTGTAAGGGAAGAATAAGAGGAGCTCGGTCGTTTTTAACGTTGAAAAAGCGATCAAATGGGCGATAAACGGCGTAAACAGGCGATTTCTTACGATTTTCGGCATATTCGTTGAGTGGCAGTATTTGCGCCAAAAAGTGCCGTTGAGTGGTAATATTTGTGCCACTCCATAATCAGAACGGCAAATCTCCATCCTCAATTTCGACGCCAACCTCGTAAGCCATACGGAAATCTTGCCGAACTCGCTCCGATACCTCATCGAACATATCCGGCCTGCGCGTAGCCACATCAGGATTAACTCGGTAAAGCTCGCCATTAAATGCGCGAAATGTCCCGATAAATCCGTACCGAATCAGCTCTCGGACACCACGATTAATCACACCTCTATCGACACCTACCAATTCCGCAAACTTGCGATGTGACAGCGGATGAATCTCGCTAATATTCGGCTCATTAACATTGGTACATAATACGAAATGTTCGTAATTAAAAAACGGCAACATCTTATAAAAGACGCCTGCCGCTTCGATTGATAGATTGCGTATATCCGTGCGCGTTTTTACTTGCAATACCTTCGTATATAAAGCGCCTTTCATAACGCTGCCCATACGGTGGTATCGTTCAGTGACGCCGTAAACGAATGATCTTCCGACCTTTTCCCGGTAAATAACGTCGGATTCCTCTAGGCTTGCTAGAATAGATCGTGTCTGCTTAATCGCTTTGCCGATCGCCTTTGATGCGAGGTTCGCGGTCATTGGCTTAGATTTGTAAATTAAGCGACCTTCCGTATTCATGCGAATATAAGGAATTAGCTTCATTATTGCGCCGAGTTCATTTACGTTAAGTATGGCGTTCAATTCCTTCAAGGGTTCGTGATAACAGCTTACGTAATTAAGCGTTGGGCCACGTTCGATTGCTTTCTGCCGAATGGCGTACGCTTGCTGCGCGGCTTGTTCCTCGTAACTCTTTACGAAATGAGTCTCGCTGTTGGCTATAAGCTTCGTTTCTCCCGTTAATTCATCGTAATAATATTCAACACTCATCGATACTCACCGATTCCCAGCTCCGCCTTAATCTCGCCGATACATTCTCCGATCTCCTTATTGCATAGATAACCGCCGTCGGAATCCTGCAGTCTAATCAGCATATCCAAATACATAAGTAAATCGTCAATTCTTCGTTCCATCATTCATCATCCTCCGTTAAATTAAAATAAAAAGAACGCCCGCAAAGACGCCTTATACTTTCTCGTATAACTTTTCGAATATGTCCGGCCCAGGTCGATATATTTCGGCGGACACTTCGACAGGTTTCCTGCGATATCTCATTCGTACGACCTCCGAATATCATCCGCAACTGTATTACGCTGAACTTCCTCCAACTCACGCAAAGCTTTCGTAGCCTTGCGAGCTTCTCGTTGAATCGCTTTGAGACCGGTTAGTGCTTCCGATACGTCAATATCCAGCGTGAGGGTTAGATCGCCTACATTCGAGTAGCTAACGTCGACATCGCCCTTTTCGGTTAATTCAAATACTCTAACTTCGCGCGACTGTTCGTCCGCCATGTCTATCGTCTCCTTTATTTTCGTAATATAAAAAAGACGCCCGATTATCGGACGCCTAGTATCTCTCCATATTCGTTTAATTCCGCCTTTACTTCGTCGCCTATCTTGCGATCCTTCAATCCCCATTCCGTAACTGCCGGTTCGTCGATTACGTAGCCTTCGCCATCTGGATCTTGCAAGTATAGCTCCGTATAAATGTCCTTGTCGGCTCGGTCCTTTATCGTCAGTGTTACGTAATCCTTCGTCTGGCATCCGATCAGTAATAGCGTTACAAGCGTGATTAGTACGATTAGTTTTTTCATATTCGATTACCCCTTTCGTTGTTACCTTTATTATACGATAACGTATATCGAGTTGTCAACGGTTTTGACGAAATAAATTCAATATCGTATAATGTATCGAAAGGAGGTCGTTTAAATATGATCGTCAAGCCACGCTTAAGTGAGATACTAAAGGAACGAGGTATTACGCAAAGTCAGCTCGCGCAGCAGGCGAATATACCGCAAGGATCGATAAGCCGATTCGATAAGAACGAAAGACACTCGGACGCTCACCTATTCGCGATTTCCCGAGCGCTCGGCGTTAGCATCGAGGAGCTTTTCGAAGTTGGGGAGTAAGAGTCTATTCAACTTTCTCTCTCAACCCTCTTAGTGACTAAAAGGCAAAAAGTTATGATGTTTGCGTCATCTTTCGACGTATTTTCGCTAACCCGTACCTTATATATTCGTTAACGTTCGACTTGTTTACACCCATCGCCCTGCCCGCGTCCTCTTGCGTCATATCTTCGAAGTATACTAGATCGATAGCCTCGCGCTGGCGCGCGGTCAGGCCTGCGTTATCAATAGCGCTATATAAATCAAGATATTTCGTATCAATCACGTAATCATCGCGCTCAGGCGTCATATAATCGTAAACTCTACGCTTTATGCCCTCGCTATCTGAATAACGTCCGATAGTCTCGTCATTCTTGCCCGTATATATGTCCGATAATGTGTACTCACGTTTCCGCCTTACGCCCGATTGATGCTCGCTCATTATCGGGTATTCTTCGCGCGTCATCTTGTCCGGATGGCTGTCGGTCATATCGTCGAATACGAGGTACCATGCAAGGCGCGATAAGACGGATTCTGCGGGCTGTAAGCCGAGCTGGGCGTAATAAGCCTCCGTTAGTTCTTCCGCCTTGCTGACGCGCTCCTGTGGCGTAGTAGGCTTCTCGTCAGATATTCGCTTATATGCTTCGTTGATTAGTGCGCTGACGTAATCGTGTGCCTGTTCCGTGTGTTTTCCGATTTTAAATAAATGTTTCGTCAAAAAATCGCCCACTTTCGTTTAGTTATCGCTTGACCTTTACTTTTGTATAGGTTATAATGTAATTAACATCAAAACAACGGAGGTAATCGAAATGAATTTTAGCAACGAAATCATCGAAATTTTAAATAATAATGAACATTCTCGCGCGGTACTACGGGCATTCAAAAACGAGTTGGAGGTAAACAACGAAACAAATCCAGAAATAATCGCTAGGATGCGTGAAGCTATGATAAAATTAGCAATCACGGTGAATCCGGAAGCTAGGCAGAAATTTATGGATGCCGTATAATATATGGCGTCTTTTTTACGTCTCCAATAACGTAACCTTCATCGCATCTTCTCCGAACTCTTTAACGACATACTCCCTCGCCTTTGGATCGGACTTTATTTCTTCTTCCGACGGCAACCAATCGAAATGACTTCCGCATAAATAATTTAATTGCGCCAGTAGCGTTAAATCCTTGATCCATACGTGAATATTGCCGTTCAAGAACATCCTAAACCGGAGCGTATCATTTTCGAACTCTTGGGTGCTGATCGTCGTAAATTCTGCACTTACGCGATTATCGATAAGCTGTAACGCCTTTACTAAGTCTGTAATGAAGTATCGTGTGTCGCTATTTATACGGCCAAAGTCTTCGTCGAAATCCCACATCGGCTCAAAATTACTGTATTTTATCGGAATAATGATCTTTTTATTGATCTTATAAGCGTCGTTCGTCTTCCAACCGTCGTAGTAATGAATGTTCGTCGAATACTGATTCATATGATAGCGTGTAATCTTCTTAAATATAGAAACTACGCTTTCGACTAGCATATCTCGCCTATTTGCGCCGATAGCATACAGTAACATCCGGATATTCGGAAGATTGATCTCCATTTCATCGGCTATGCTCAAGCGTTTGTTCAATTCCTGTATTGCTTCATTTGTTAGCAGGTCTTTAAATTCATCCGTATCAAGGATTAGCTCCCAATATCCCTGCCTTAACCTATCTATTTCCTCACTTAAGTCGATTATGGTAATATCTTTCTGTGCGACATAGGAAAACGGGCCTGTAGACTCATCTGGTCGCCTGTTTACTTCGCTAATGTATGAATAGAACGAACTTTTATCGCGTACTGCTTCGAATGTATTCCGCGCCAATTCGCACGCCGTTTCGTATTCAAGTACTAAGCGTTCAATATCGTTCATTTTCGCCTGCACTTCGGAATGCTTAACGTATGTCGATACGACTGTTTCTAGCGATTCCTCCGTACTTCCTTTCGAAGAATGAAACGGAATGGAATCATAGATTGACTTACCCGCGCCTTGTTTCTTAACTTTGACGGTAATTAAAGCGACCTCTACGTCCGTCTTGCGCTCGGCCTGCGTAAAGGAGTCCTTTTCGTATCGAATGTTCGCCTCGTAATCGTCCAACTTTCGAAGTAAGTCCTGCCGCTTATTCGAAAAGGCATTATCGATCGTCTCTTTATTTAAAATTGCATATATTTCGCAGTAACCGAGCTGATTCTCCGCAATCTCTAGCGCTTTTAACACGTGATCCACACCGTTCGAAAATGGAGGATTCATGATAATGTAGTCGTACTCTTTGTACGTCTTATACGTCAGGAAATCGTCCCACACGACGTTAATGCCTTCGCCCATGAGAATATTCGATAGGTTCGGATCATTTTCGATAGCGTCAATCCTAGCGGACTTGCCTCTGCGAAAATCCCGAATATACTTAATTAAATCGCCTTTGCCCGCGGACGGTTCGAGTATTCGCCCGCTAATATAACGATTTCCGTTCATGAGCCGATGGAACAAGTCCTCCGGAGTCGGGTAAAAGTCTTTATTATCGGTAAACAATAAATCGCCCCTTTTCGTTTGACTTTCGTTATTGAATCCGCTATAATCGCCATATCTATTAAATGTTCGGAGGTTTTCCGTATGTCCAATTTCGAATGGATTTCGAATGATGATTCGCCATTCTTAACCGTCGATAGCCAGCGCCGCATTTACTTTAATTCGGGCAGTAGGTCGCTTTTAGGCGTCGAACCTTATCAGCGCTGGATTGTCGGCTACGATCAGGCTAACAAACGACTAATACTCGCAAAGCCTGACATCGTTAAGGCCGTCAATGTCAATCCTTTCAGCGTGGACAAGCGTTATTATATGTCGGCGCGCAAGTTCGTCAGCAAGCTCGGCATAGCAGACGTATTGCCGCTAAATTTCCGCTTTGTTGCGCATGTGACTAGCGCTAAGGACGTCTATCCTCCAGGATCGTATGTGTTTGAAGCCGAAGACGGAGGGACGGACGGACAAGCATAATTACCAATAGTCTCCTAATCATCCAAACGCCAGCCTGCGGTATAATAGTCCGAAGGATGGTGTTTTTCGTGTTTGTATCACCAATGCTTTTACACAAGATAGACGAGCCTTTCGATGATGAGTCTTACATTACGGAACTTAAACTCGATGGCATTCGTTTTATATATTCCGTTGATTTAGACGGATCTGTCCGCATGTACAGCCGACATAATAACGAGGTAACCGCGCGTTTTCCCGAACTAGCTGCGCTTAATTTACCGCCGGGCACTGTACTCGACGGAGAGCTAATTGCGACAGATGACGCAGGCAAGCCGGATTTTGAGGCCGTTATGGGCAGGTTTATGTCTCGTAAATCATTAACTCCGATTACGTATACGGTATTCGACGTCCTGCAATACGGCGGTAAGTCGACTATTAAACTACCGTTGCTAGATCGCAAGGAACTGCTTAACGAAATAGTACCGGATGATACGTACCTCCTTTCGAAAGTACAGTTTATCGAAGGTAACGGCATAGCCTATTTCGACGTTGTCAAAGCGCAGGCTCTCGAAGGTATAGTGCTTAAACGTAAGGACTCACGCTACGCGGTCGGCAAACGAAGCGATAACTGGCTGAAAGTCATAAACTATCAGTACGTCGATGTTATCGTGACAGGGTGGCGTAAGGATAAGTTCGGCTGGCTACTAAACTTTGCGGACACAGGCGTATATGCCGGCGTAATGGAACTCGGCGTACCTCCGGATGCTCGCCGTCTTGTTTATTCGATGCCAGTCGAGCATGAGTCGGATAAATATGCGTACCTTGCGCAGCCTTTTCCCGTGACCGTAAAATATCGGAATCTAACAAAGGCAGGATTATTACGCTTGCCATCGCTAATGAATAGCGCTTAGATTCGTCAAATTATCGTCTCCTTTTGGTATACTTCGACCAACTCACGCACATACTCCGATAGCATCGATGGATACGCCGACATGCCCGTAACCATTGCGGCGAATACTTGATCCGGATTCATCGAGGTATTTTCGAGATAATATCGGAATGCCTCTTCGACTGTGGATTCATGCGTAAGTTCGGTCAATCTACGTCAGCTCCTCGCTCGATCAAACGGTCCAAGTACCAGCGAGCTTTTCGTAGGTCCTCGGTTCCGTTCTTATGAGGAGCGCGGCTAACGTATTTTATAATATTTCCGATATAGAAACCGTCTTTTCCTTTGCAATCCTCGGTAACTTGGTCGATATAATCGATAACTTCAATAGGCCCTGCGTTATAGTGAGCCGGATGATTAACGGTTTCTTTGCTCATTAGCGCACACCCCCGATCAATTTGGCGAAAGTATCGACATCGAGCGTTATTTGCTTCGGCTGGACTACTTCGTGTTTTAGCGACTCGACTTCCTGCGCCCATGTTTCGATATCTCGCTTAGCTCCGGATAGTTCGGATTCAAGCTGTGCCACGCGCCGGATTAGATTCGCGATGATATCGTCCTGTGATTGCGGAGCTATTTCGGAATCTGCCGGGACGAGTACGCGATAAAAGTTACCGGAGATAAATCTAATTTGACTTTTACTGTTATCGGGATGCTTATAGAAAACTTCCTTATTTTCTCTATCCGCGCTAAATCCGAAATCAGACCCGTCAATAATGCTTAAGGTGTTGCCGGATTTAGCGTCATACCAATCATTAGTAACAATTACGCGCTCGCCTACGTTTGCCTTGCGGTCTACCATGCGGAATCGTTCTCCGTCGATGCAAACGATGTCGGTTGGTTCTACTGTGCGGTAATAAGAACGGATAAACAACCCGGAGTTAATATATACGTCTCCATCTTCGTTGACCCCGACTACTTTATAAGGGTTTCCTAATTTGCCGACCACCCAATCTCCGACAACTCCATCCCGTTCAACCTCGACATATTCACGTTCGATTCCGCCTAAATCTTCGTCTTTTAATACGTGTATTTTCGTCATATTATCGTCCTCCTAGAAATATTTATAGCCCGAAACCTCCTCGGCGTATTTCGTGTGTACATAACGCTCTATACGGTAACTACTGGATCTATCAGCATATTTCTTTGCCCACGTCCAATTTGCATATATTGAGACTATCCTGTCGTTCGCATCATATACGACATAAACGTCTTTTTTCATTCGATCACCTCGATACTTGCCGACTGCCTACCGAGCCTGTACGCTTCATCGCGCGACTTTACTAATATATCGATACGATTACCCTTGATGTCACCACCCGTGTCAGACGCCTTTGCTTCGAAGCTATCTCCGTTTTCCAACGTAACCTTTACGATACTGCCGAGCGCAATCACCCTAGGATCGACCGCAATTACTCGGTAGCCGTCCGGCGTGTAAATCGTCGAGCTGACGTCTAGGCCAGTCGCTGTGACGCCTATGCAGCCCGTATCGCAGAACGCCGTGTAAAACGTAGCTTCTACTTCCAACGATAAATCGCTATTAACGTCATTTGTATCGTAATTACTACTGCGAGTAGAATGTCCGTCATTTAGCCGATCGACCTCCTTCTCCAATTCCTCGATTGCCTCCTCAAGCTCGGCGTTCTTTTCGACTATCTCTCCGATTTCCTCCGCCTTGGCCTCCGTCTGCTCTCGCCAGAAGTCCGCCTGCATGTCCACATCGTTTAATATGGACGGCTCTGGCTGTGGCGTTATTAGTTGCGCTGTGATTGCGATAGTTTCGATAATACTGATACTATACCGCCACCTTTCCTTTGATATGTGGATGAGGATCGTAGCCGACAATCTCTAAATCTTCGAAAGAAAAGTCGTCAATGTCCGTTACGTCACGCTTTATTTTCAGCGATGGTAATTCGCGAGGCTCCCGTTCCAGTTGCGTCTTGACCTGCTCGATATGATTCGTGTAGATATGAGCGTCGCCTATCGTATGGATGAACTCACCTACGCCTAAGCCCGTTACATGTGCGATCATGTGCGTCAGAAGCGAATAGCTGGCGATATTGAACGGCAGTCCTAGGAAGACATCCGCTGATCGCTGATATAGTTGACACGATAGCTTGCCGTTAGCTACGTAGAACTGGAAAGCGAAGTGGCACGGCGGTAAAGTCATTTCGTCAAGCTCACCGACATTCCAGGCATTTACGATCAGGCGACGGCTATCGGGATTCGTGCGTATCTGTTCGATTACGTCCGCTATTTGGTCGATACCTTTTCGATTAAGAATACTCGATGATCCCCACCAACTACGCCACTGTGCTCCATATACCGGCCCCAAGTCGCCTCTTTCATCCGCCCACTCGTCCCATATTCTGACGCCATTCTCGCGTAGGTATTTAACGTTGGTATCTCCCGAAAGGAACCAAAGCAATTCATGCGCAATCGACGGCCAATGCAGTTTCTTCGTAGTCAATAGCGGGAATCCTTCCGAGAGATTAATTCGCAATTGATAGCCGAAAGTTGATATCGTGCCTGTTCCGGTTCTGTCCGACTTGGCGACGCCACTTTCGAGTATGTGCTGGCATAAGTCTAAGTATTGCTTATCGACGTTATTCAATTACTCTACCTCCTATTTTGTGTTAATATGGTAAAGGTGATAAATATGGAAAATGAAAGCAACTATGGAAAATTTGATACCTCGATTATTTATGATTACAAGGAATATCCTGACAAGCGCTCCGGCGTATGTGATAATTGTGGACGCACGCATTTTAAAAGTAGCGCAAAGGATTATACCTTTTTACGTAAGTGTACAAATTGCGGTATGACTAAAAGTATCTGAACAGCCTATTTACGGGCTGTTTTATTTAATAACCCGATTATATAATGCACTAATTTATAAAAGCCGAGCCTGCCGAGAAGGACATAGAATAATCTCCTTATTCGACGGCAGGGATAACGCAGTTCTCGGCTACTCATAGATCCGATTCCTTTACGAATACACCGTCAATCATACGTCCCTTACGGTCCTTAATCTCGTCATATGCCTTCGCGATACAATCTTCGATGTTAATGCCGAGTTGCTGCGAAATTATCGTCAGAACTACGTAGGCGTCTCCGATAGAATCTTCGATCTGCTCCGGCTTATCTTTCGCCATGCCTTCGGCAAGCTCTCCGATTTCTTCGAATAACTTTAGCATCTGCTTATCGGGATTGGCCGTGTGTAAATTGCGGTCGATCGCCCATTGCTTAATTTTCGCAGTTAATTCGTCAATGTCATTCCACATTGATTCGGGCCTATTCTCCGGATTACAATCCCTTAAAAGTTCGTCAAGTGATTCTGTCATTCTTCGTCCTCCTCACCATATACTACGAATCCTATCGCGTGTGTATTTATCGATGTATTTTCGTTCCCTATCGTTACATTTACGTCTACCTCACCCTCGCCTAGTTCACGCATAAAATCCTCGAGTTTGTATCCGATGCCAACGAGTTCTTCCGTGTTGGCTATATTAATATCGAATTCATAGCGAGGCTTCATCAGCGTTCCTCCTTATCGGAAATCTTATCCGCGAATCTTCGAAAGCCCTCGCTTTTCACTTCGTTTAATATGCTGTATTCTGCGGAGTATATTGCGGCTAACAGCGCTGCGAATAATACCTCCGGGATATCTGTCACTACGTACAGTACTACGGAGGCCATAACCACCCAACGCCACGTTACGGCAAGTGCGTGATAACTCATCAGCGATCCTCCTTCCGATAAGTCAATACCTTCCAGATCTCCGCCCAATACTCTTTGGTCGTTTCGCCTAGTCGGAATTTACCTCCGAAGTAGGTCGATTTCTCGTAGTAAATTGCGAACATTACTAAGGGATACATCGGAATGCATGAGATTAGGGCCAGCGCCTTCTTAGCGATTAGCTTCATGGCGGACCTCCTTTACTTCGCCAATATCGTTAAAATGCAGACCGTACTTGGTTGCGATGGCTTCTACTTCGGAATAGTCCGGCTCCCTCACGTCGGCAATGATCGTGAGCAGGCGTTTGAAATCGCGTTTGATTCGGTTATTGCGGATTGGATTCGGCATATTATCGGCTCCTCTTCGTAAGTATTGTAAGTTCGCCTTCTTGTCTATCTACTTCGTATCCCTGCGAATATACTTCGTTATGGTCCGTGACTATGGCGTAATACTCTACGGGAGGACCTTCGATAAGTAGTATCGTAAGTAGGAGTACGATAAATGACGTAGTAGATATTAATACGATCGAGTTTGAAACATCTTTGTCAATAATACTATCGATTGTGACGGCCGCACATGCTATCATACTTATTAGCACGGGGATTAATGCAGCTAAATACAATCCCCATAGCGTCGTTTCCGCTAAAATTTCCATGTAACGTCCTCCTCTATGCGAATATGAAATCTTCGTCCCTAATCGGTTCCACTATCGCCTTTTTATACGAGTTACCTTTCGTCGAGAAGAAGTCGTGCGATTTACTTTTCGTATCTAATCCGTTAATTACGATTGGATTGACTTCGCCGTGGTCGTAGCGAGCTTCATATCCAAGGTTATTGAGCGCCTTGTTAGCGTTATACTTGACGAAGTTGATTACGTCGTGAGTAAGTCCAAGATCATCGTACAATTCGCGAGTATATTCGATCTCATTTTCGAGTAGATGATCGAATAGTTCGTATGTGAAACGTTCCAGTTCATCTCGCCACTCTTGCGAATAGCCTTCGAGTATTTGCTGAGCGAGTAGGCCGACATATACTCCGTGAATTGATTCGTCTCTGATTATGAGATTTATGATTTCTCCGGATGCTACGAGCTTGCCTTGCCCTGCCATATACAACGGATAATAAAATCCGGAATAGAACAGGAATGATTCGAGCGCCACCGAAGCAGCCATCGCCTTGTATAATGACAGACCATAGTCGGAAGCCTTACGGTAAAATTCCGTAATAATCCGGCCCTTGCGCTGTAAATGTGGATTACCCTTAACCCATTCGAATAGACGATCGATTTCCTCACCGGATGCCAGCGTAAGGAATATATTCGAATAGCTACGGGCGTGTACTGCGTTCTCCATGCCGCCCATGAACGATAGGACGGCTTTTTGTTGATGAGATTGGACATGCTCCGCAATCTTATTCATGCCTACGTCGCCCTGTATCGTATCAAGTAACGTAAGGCCCGCAAGTACTTTCATATACGTGTCCTTTTCGGAGGGAGTAAGATACTTCCACGCCAGAAGATCGCCGGATAGCGAGATTTCTTCTGGCAACCAAAACTGGCGCAGATTCTGTAATACGAACATTTCCGAAAAGTCGTCGTCAGGGCTATTCCAATTGCCTGCGGTTAATATCCCCTTCATATAATCGTCTCCTTTACGTCTCATATCGTACAGCTCAAGCAATCGTCCGAACTTGTGTCTTTCTGTCGGACGTAATACAGCGTCTTAATTCCTTTATGATGCGCGTACATCTGCAATCGTGTAAGCTCGCGTGTGGTCACCGAATCTTTCACGAACACAGTAAACGAAATGCCCTGATCGACGTGCCTCTGGATCGTCGCGATCAAATCGATAACTTTCGTCATATCCATATCGTAGGCTTCTTTGTATAGGAACCACGTCTGCGGCGATAATCCCGGCATTGGATAGTACGTCTTGCTGTCGCCGTATATACGGTCCTCAATGCGCTCCATAATCGGCATGACGGAGGCTGTCGACGATTGCACGTAGGATATACTTCCCGTTGGTGCGATCGCCATCCGATAACTATGATACAAACCGAACTCATTTACACGGTCACGCAGTAGCATCCAATCTTCTGCGGTAGGTACTTCGATACCTTCGAATAGTTTCGCCACTTTATCCGATTTGATTTCTGCAGGCCTTTCGATAAACTCTTCGAAATATTCTCCGGACTGATATCGACTACCTTCGAATCCATTAAACGTAGACCCGCGATCCTCTGCGATTTCATTTGAGCGTACCAGCGTCCAGTAATTCATTGTCGAGAAGAATACGTCCGCAAATTCAATGGCTTCCGCACTCTCGTAAGGTATGCCATTTTGAGCCAGAAATCCGTGTAGGTTCATCGCTCCTAGGCCGATTGACCGCATCTCTCGATTAGCCTTGCGGACGGCCGGCGCGTTCTTGATGTCCGTAACATCTACGACTCTAGTAAGCGCATCGACCGCTAGCTTGACTGTATTTTCGATGTCTTTATCGCGCATGACCGAGACGATGTTAATAGAACCGAGATTGCACGAGATGTCCTGACCGATAACATCATCTTCGCCGTAATCCGTATACTCGGAAACTTCGCTATATTGTAGGATTTCGCTGCACAAATTACTGAATGTCACTTTTCCGAGATTATCGAGCGCGTGTGCTTTGTTTACGTTCCCCTCGAACATAATATACGGATAACCCGACTCTAGCTGGACGATGGAAATACGCTCTAATAGATTACGAGGATCGAATCGTTCCTTGCGTATCTTCGGATTGTCAACGAGCCTATCGTATTCAGTATCGAAGTCTATCTCGTCGAGGTGCTTGCCTGTTTCATCGCGCAAGTTCTTCGGATAGAAAAGGTACGCCGACTTGCCTTCGCGAGCCAGTTCGATAAACTTATCCGGGATGACTACGCCGATATTTAATGTCTTAACTCTTACGTCCTCATCTGCGCTGATTTTCTTCGTATCAAGAAAGTCGTAGATGTCCGCATGAAATACGTTCAGATAAACGCTTCCCGACCCATTTCGCTGACCTGCCTGATTAATGTGCCGGAATGACTGATCGAGGTTCTTCATTATCGGAACAACGCCCGAAGTCACATTTTCGTAACCCATTAAAGCCTCCCCCTTGGCGCGTGTCTTCGATAAATTAATCGAAATGCCACCGCCTTTTTTCGAAAGCTGGCGTGCCGTCGAATTCATCATATTGATGTCGTTCAAGCTGTCGCCACATTCCAGTAGGAAGCACGATACAAACTCGCCACGTCTCGCCTTTCCTACGTTAAGAAACGTCGGAGTGGCTGGCTGAAAACGTTGATTAATCAGTAAGTCTGCGAATTGCAAAGCGTATTCTACGTCACCGTTTCCGAAGTATAGAGCGACAATGCTTACGCGATCCTCATACCTTTCGAGAAATAGCTTCTTATCATTCGTTTTGAGTGCGTAGCTGTCATAGAATTTCTTCGCCGACATGTACGAAGGAAATCGAAATTTGTACGAGTATGTGTGTTTATAGACGCACTTAACTTCGTCCATCGTATATCGATCGATTAGTTCCTTGTCGTAGTAGTTAAAATCGACGAGGAATCCGATCTTTTCTTCGAGCGAATGAAACCATTTCATGTTGTTATTTACATGATCGATAAAGTATGCTCGAACCGCCTCCTTATCCTTTTCGAATTGGAGCGTTCCGTTTGGATCACGTAACATAATCTCGTTGTTAAGTTCGATGTGTGTCTTAGCTAATTCCGCCAATCAGCAAGCAACTCCTTTACTTTTTCGTATTCTTTGTCGGAACCTCTTAGCTCGACTTTAAGTAGCAAGGGTACCCCGAACCTATCCCGTATCTTTTCGCCAGCCGCCGCATATTTATCGCCCCAATTCATATTTCCGAATGTTACGACCGCGGCCATATTATCGGAGTGTTTCCGTAAGAATCGCTCAACTGGAGCCGGCACTTCTCCGAAATTGTATGTCGGCGTAAACAGCACAAACGGAATATCTATCGAATCAGCTTCTCGGATGGGTAGAACGGAATAGCCGTCCTTTTCGAACCGATTAGCGAATGCTCGTGTGTTTCCGGAGAGCGAATAGTAAATAATCATTCAATCGCCCTCCATCGCCTTTAATTCGTTTCTGATGCCTTCGATTCCCCGTATCAGCCCGCGCCTTTCCTCGATCAGGTCCTCGCGCCTTCGATCCAGCCTGTCGATGTCCGAACCATTTTCGAAAAGTTGCCGTTCGAGGTCCGCCTTTAGTTTTCGGAGGTTAGTCGTTAATTGAACGCCCATAGTATCACCTTTACGGTAACAGCTACCAGTAGGGCTAATATGCAAGACGTAAACACTGCCGTAATTACTCCGCCTAAAATCCTTCCAAACTTATCGGTATTATTCATTCGATCATCCCTTCCCTTATCGCGTATGTCAGCGCAACAGCGCACGCATCGCTTTCGTCATCGCAGGCAAATTCACCTTTATATCCCGTCAACCTTCGAACACCTTCTTCTACATCACTTTTGTCGGCATTTCCTTTTCCCGCAACTAACAGTTTTACTTTAGAAGCTGACGGTCCAAGGGTAGGTCGCTTATTTCCTTCGCGCCACTTGGTAAACGCGACTATACCAAACTTTGCACAAGCCCGCTCGATACTAGACCATGCTGCAAAAACTGGATATGACTGTGTAGATGTTTTTCCGTTAAAATCTTCTCTAACTGCTACATCGATTGCCTTTTGCGTATTATCCTTTAAAAACATCGTTGCCCATGCCTCAACTATCTCCGCTCTAATGCCATGAGGTTGTTGACTGCTTGTTTTGACATGGCTCATTGCTATTATTCTAGGTTTCTTGTTACTGATTTCGATAATAGCTGCTCCAGGGGAAGTCATGCTAATATCGAATGAGACGATCCTTATTGCCATCCTCCCACCTCCACATTAAGTACGTTAAAAATTGATCTAAATTATTTGCTCCATATCCGTAATGTCGATGGAAATCTTTGTGACAGTCTTTGCATAACGTAACCCCATTTCCTAATTTCGTTCTTAATTTTAGATAATCTTTGTATGAAAAGATATGATGTGCCACCGTTCCGCGGTTATGCCCGCATACTTGGCACTTAAATTCATCCCTCATACGTACGTTGTACGACCATTGGCTAGTTATAATATCTATCCTTTTTCTCGTTCGATCTTCGTCTGACATTTCGTGGTCATACATAGGATGATTTTCTCCACTATTATTTTCTATTGTACAAACCTTGCATCTCGAACCTTTTAGAATATTAGCGAATATTGAATACCCTTCACGTCCGCATTCGCAAATGTATTTGACACCGTCTTTCATTCTGATTTTTCCAGTAGTTAAAAGTTTAAGCCCTAGTTGTTCAAGTGCATTATCTGCCTCTTTGTAAGTGAAATTTCTACGACCGTTTCTTTCGTACGCGCATCCGTAACATAAACCACCTTTTCTTACGTGCTCATAACTCATAAGAGCCTTTCTACCGCATGCACAAATACTCTTCATAAGGGTTTTACTATTCTTATAGTTTTCTTCAATCAATTTAATACCCCTACTTTCGAACATACTTCTAACGTCATCAATAGATAGCTTCGCCGCGTCCGCCTTCACTTTATTCGAGCAAGTTTTGCACCTGAGTCTCTTTGGAAAAGTTCTTGGAGCCTTCCTAGTAATATTTCCGCAAGGGCATTTTGCTTTGTACGAGTACTCTACCCCGTTCGGCTCCTTTTCCAGTAACTCCCACCCATACTTAGCAAAACGTTCCTCTAATTCTATTATTGTTAATTTTCTAGGCAGTTAATTAACACCCCTTTCCCTTACGTCCTTAATAAACTCGAACGCATCGTAATATCCTCGCTTCTTCCAGTCCGGCAAGCCCGATTTTAGATAGCGTCTGACTGAATCCTTAATCTCTTCGAATTCCTCATCCGTAACATCTTCGGCAATTTTCGTCTTATAATCGTTAAAATTCCAACCTTCGAAATCAATCGGAGGAGGCGTCTTAGTGCGCCAAGCCTTGGCTACCCTTGCGAATTTGTCCAGTAAAGGAATGCGTTCCTCTTTCGGAATGTATCCGCCGAATGTCTTGATCCGGCTGAAATCACGTTTCCAATCAGCACCGTATGTCAGGAAGTATAGAACGATTGTATAATCTAAATCGTACATCTCGTTATATACGTACGTCTGCATTACGTGATCTTCTTTCGGCTTGTCTAACTTCTTAAATTCCGTATAGCTTTTCTGAAACGACTTTACTTCGAGTCCCACCCGCAAGATTTCGCCGTCGTCCGTGACATATTCGAGAATACCGTCAGGCAATCCGTTTAGTCCGAACTTCTCGCCGTTGTGCTCGATTTCGTGCACCTTCTTGACGAAATGTTCAAACGCAGGCTCTCCGCGGTCTGTCCTCTCGAATTTAAACCGGGGCTTCTTACTTGTTAATTTTTCGAAATGTCTCTCCGCGAGCATAACTTCGCGCTGGACATACGCTCCGACTTCCGATCCAAGCCCGGTCCAATCGCGCTGATTGAGATTCGCTGTCCTTGCGTCCTGACCCTTTCGGCCGTATATAGCTTTCGAGTACAATTGACGTTCGTCCTTGCCTGCGGAGCTTGGGGCGAATGTAGGTCGTTTAGTTCCGTCCGGACCGTATACGTACTTCCTCCAAGCGTTCTTATCGGAGTTTTGTTCTTGTAATACTCTCGCATATTGTTCGTGAAATATCGCGTCCATTTCGTCATCATACGGCTGCGGGTATCGGTGAAACTCGTCTAAAAATTCCTTGAAATCTTGCGCTATTTTGTCCGCTAGTTGTTGGCTCAAATTATCGACTCCTTATCCTGTTCTTCGTTATACGCTCTGAAAGACTGTGCTAAGAACGCCTTACCACGCGGTGTTGTTGCCTCTCCGAACGGAGCTAAATAAATGTAATCCGGAGAGTCAAATCCATATTCCTTTAAATCGTATAGAAGCGGCTCTAATTCGTTAATTAATCGTTCAGCCCTGACGATCTTATCATCAATCTCGAATTTTTCGGCAACCCTTATAATTGATTCTTCCATGTTAAGCCTCCTTCAACGCTTTTAAATCTGCAATAACGGATTCTAATGCGTCATATTCCCCGAATAGATCGCCATGTTCCGTCCCCATAATGTAAGCATCATCGAAGTTTCCTCCGCTGGCGTCGCACGGATTGAAGTCACCATCCATTCCTTAATTTCGTCAACCTCCGGTTCTATTGCGTCTATTCTCGCTTGATAAATTTCGATTAAAGTATCGATGTTCATACGGATTCCCCCTTCATATTAAACCAATCATCCACCGTCAATCCTTCGCCCCATCTGCGCTGTATCTCAACGTCACATTTATTCGGCACATTTCCGAACACATACGTATTTAGCATGACGCCTTCGAAATCTTTAACGTCTTGCTCCGTAACATCATCCGGAACTAATAGAAGAGCTTCGTCATGCACCACGCACCACAGTCGCCATTCTCCCCGACCTTCGGCCGTCTTTCGATCACACAAGCGCTGCAATTCGATCATGGTCGCTTTTGTTTGTATGGCGGCCGATCCCTGTATAATTGCGTTTGTCGACTGTGTAAATACTGACGTATACCAAAAATCAGAATTACGTTTCTTCGCGTCAGGTAATCGTCGTTTTCTAGCTTTTTTATTCATCCATACAAAGCCGTGCTTTTGTACGAACTTCCGATTGCTTTCGATCCATGTAGCAACTACCGGGAATCGTTCTTCGAAGCTTTTAAGGAATTTCTTTGCCTCTCCGTACGATTTACCTAACTGCATCGCAAGTGTTTTCGGACCCGTTCCGTATGCTACTGCGAGAAGTATCGTTTTAGTTTGCTTACGGTAATCGGAACCGTCTCCACACTCTTCGATAGGTTTATCGAATATCTCCGAAGCTACTGTCGAATACAGGTCGTTACCGTTATGATAGTTTTCGATAAGCTTAGGTTCTTGCGAAAAGTAGGCGAGCGCTCTATACTCCTGTTGCGACCAATCTCCGCCAAGAATCGAATAACCCGATGGAGCTACGAATAACTTGCGGGCTTCTTTCGGCTGATTCTGTAAATTTACACCGGAGCCTCCTGAACTGAATCGACCCGTTTTCGCTCCATTTTGATTAAAGTTCGTATAGAGCTTGCCGGTTTTTTTGTCTATTAAATCAGGCAATGCATTAATATAAGTTGAATAAAGCTTGAATTTTTCCTTATATTCGAGTAACTTTTCGATTACTTTATACTTTTTCGATAAAGGCTTGAGCACTTTTTTAGCGTCAGTGGAAGCTAATTTTTCTCCGGTTGCTCGCTCTAATGCTGGCTTCAATTGTGCTGGCGAGTTGATGTTAATTTCGCCTAACTCCTCGATGACTTCCGCATAAAGTCGGTCGATTTCCGTCTTCAATTCCGCCCCATACTTTTCCGCATATTCGAGGTCAATATCAAATCCGGTACTTTCCATTTTCTGTACTACGCTAATCAATGGTACTTCGATAGTTTCGTAATATTCGAGTACTTCCGGCATTTTCGACAAGTATTCACGCTGAAAGTTTCGAAGTTTTAACGTTACATCTCCGTCCTTTGCCGCATATGACAACGCTACTCGCAAATCGCCAACCTCATCGAAACCTGCCTTACCGAACAAATCCTCATATGTCTGCGAAGGTATTCGAAGATATTTCGTTACAAGGTTTTTTAGTGCGAACGACATCTCATTTTCGTTAAGCATGCGCATAGCTTCCTGTGTATCCCACGACAAGCCACTCAGTTTTACGCCTTCTCGGTCGAGCATGTGAATATCGAATTTAGCATTGTGAGCCAGTTTACCGATACTTTCATCCTCATAGATCGGCTTTAGCTTCCGTACTACGTAATCATTATCCAGTTGCTTCGCGCCTGTTTTATGTTTCGTAGGTATATATGCGTGTATATCCGCCTTTACCGCCGTAATTACATGACCGACAATATAATTCGACCATACGTCCGTTCCCGTTGTCTCTACGTCAAACACGATTTCCTCTTCGTCTGCCAATAACCTAAGGAATTCGTCTAAGCGTGCTTCGTCCGTAATTAACCAGTAGTTATCCGGCGTATCCTCGACCATCTTCCGCAGTGTTTCCTCGCGCTGATCTTCGAGCAGTACCTTATACAGCCGCAAAGCCTCCGCCTTGGAAAAACGCTTAGGACTTCCGTTCTTATTGACGCGCTCCTCGGGGGACCTGCCTATCGTCCCCGAGTCCATAGCGCGTTTTACCTCGATCAGCTTATTACGGTCAGCGTCCGTCAATTTCGATTCGAAGATACGTTGCCAAGCGTCCTCCATCGATTCATTGGCGTCTGCCTTGCGCTTAGTGGCCGTCTTAATTGCTTCTTTTGCCTCGCTTGCCGTTGGCTGGCGTATGTTGAGCGTTAATTTCGGTTTAGTCAACGTATCGACCTCCTCCGTTTAGTCGATGTTTATCTTCGCGTAGAACAGAACGACTTCCTCGTGATTATCGTCCGCCCAATCTCGATAACATTCCTCATCGCAATAGTATTGTTCGAGGTGGCTATCGTATAGTCCGTCGTCTATATTTCGTTTGCATTGCGTACACTTGATCGGCTCAATCAAGGTCAGCGCGGCTTTCGACTGGAGCGATTAGTTCTACAGCTACGTAACGTTGCATTCCTCGAGCAGTAACTCCCGGAAATTTAGATCCGTCTGCTTTCGTAACCTCTCCAATATCTCCGTCTTTAACCTCGCAATACCCGTTCGTAACGCGAACAATATCGCCCTTTTTGAATTCGCCCGTCTTGCGGCCTAACTTCGCGAATTTAGCGTCCTCTTCCGATACTTTTTCGATAATATCATAGTTGGCCCATCCGCCATGACTTCCGTCTAAGTCGTTAAATCCTATCGGATAAACAGAGTCTTCTTCGTCAAACTCACGAATTACCTTAATGTCTCCGAAGCGATGCTCATTACGATCTGCCGTCATTTTCACGACATCTCCGACTTTAAATTCCGACTTAGCTTTCGCCTTTTCATACTTCGACTTTTCCTCGTCAGTTGCCGGACGCATTTCGGAGAATAATGTCCAATTGCACACCTTCGGTCTACCCGGAACATCTACTTGAGCGACAGGATTTCCGTTCCTGCTGATCTTAGCAACCACACCGGTATCACCGACCGTATTTAGGCTATGATTCGTATTTGCCGTAATCACCACGATATCGCCCTCGGATGGCTTCGTTGCTTCCGCGATCTCATCCTCGGTTGCTTTGCGAAAGTATTTCGAATTCACACTGAAACTCATGCTCGTTTGCACGGCTTTATGCGCAACAATTTCGATCATAATATCGTCTTCACTGTCCCACGAGTCTTCCTCAACTACTTTACCGAGTTTCATATCCGTAGTTGTGATGGAATATTCCTCGTTGGCTTCTGGCAAGGCTACGACATAATCTCCGATTTCAAATTTCGGCTTGTCCTCTACTAGCTCAAGGTCCTCCGGCTCGAAATAGTCGCAATCATCGTCAGTAGACACCCGGATAGGATGTCCTTCATATTCGAGGATGTCCGTAATTTCTCCGATTTCTCCCTTGCCTATGTCGTTAAACTCTCCGCGAGCCAACGTTTTTACGCGATCGCCCTCGCGGAATGTCGGCATTGGCTCAAATTTATCTATACGAGTCCAATGTTCGTACCCACTCTCATCAATATACGTGAATCCTTTTTCGTGGCCAACGAAGTAATCTCCTTTTCCTCCTCCCACCGTACGTTTCTTCGGCTTATATGCGAATACTTCTACTACCTCTCCGGAGGTCTGGCATCGGACTTTATCTCCCTTTTTCCAGCCTTTTGGTGCAGAATATTTTCGGAAAGGTTCGACTCTATAATCGAGGCATGACGCACTGCAAGTATTTCCTTCTACTCTTACGCAATCATCGGTTACGGAAATTACTTCGAAATACTCACCGACTTTCTGACTGCCCCATGCATCTATAACTCGGACAATATCGCCCGATTTCGCACGCCCTTCGACCCTCTCGTAACCAGCTCCGTCATACTCAACCTTCGTAATTTCTCCGCCTACCATATCGATTGTTTTTACACCATTAAGTTTCGCCATTAAACAACCGCCCCTTTTCCGATTATATTCGAATCTAATTTCGTCCACTTCTCGCCCAGTTCCGATGGCTTAACCCAATACTCGCTTACGTTACGGCATTCGAACATGTACGGTACGCCATTTAGAACTCCGATGAAATCGTCTATTTCGTCGGTGGAGTATACCTGTCCGTTATTGCGCGTGCCGGTTACGACGACCCACTCGACGCCATCTTTGACGCGGAGCCGGGCGGTCTTAACCTGACACCTTCGGTAGTAATTACCCCACTCGTTGCGCGTGACGCCGAGGTCATATACGTCGGGAGTGGTCGGCTCCATTACGCGGAAACCGTTCGCAAGCAACGCGGTAATAGCGATAAGTTCCGCGTGTCTGCCTTTGTTTGCCGTGCTGATAGTCGATTGCGTTACATTAGAAGTCAAACTTATCTTCGCCACCTTCCGCCTGCTCCGCGTCTACGCTCTGCTTATCTAATCCGATCAAACTAACGTCAAATCCTGCCTGTCCGAGCAATTTAATCTGCTCCTCTTCGTCAGCTTCGTATAGAAGTCCGTCGAATAGCGTCATATCGAACTTGGCCGGAGCCTTATCGAAATTAGCACGCTGCTTGTCCGTCAAATCCTCTTCCATATCGAGTACGGGCGTCAGACTTACCGTCGTAGATGTCGAGCTACCTTCCTTCGATAATTCAAACGCCAGCTTGCCGATTTTCTTTTCGTACTTCTTGATTGCGCCGTGAATGGCTTGCGCTTGATTTTTCGATACGTCGATGATGATCGGTTCGCCCGAATCTAGGTCGAAGAATCCCATAGCAAAGCGCTGTTTGGCGCGATATTTGCCGGCCTCTTGTCCGTGGTGATCGTTGAAATCCTCCGATAAGTCTTTATGATATTTCCACGCGAGGTCCCATGGCGTATAATTTTCGACCGGATAGCCCTTCGCACTTTTCTTCGACGGATTCTTTGCCACGAACGAGTTTACCTGCTTGAAGATTCCGTAAGAGTAGAAGGAAATGAGATCGGCCGTACCGAGTACTTTAACGTGGTAAGTAGTGCCGGATTTAAACGGACTGAATTCGGTCTTATTACCGACATCATCCGTTTGGTTTAATGCGTCTAAAGCGTCTGCTCCTGCTTGATATTTCGTCATTCTATCGTCTCCTTATCGTTAATTGTTCGAGCGCCGGATTGCGCGGAAGGTGCGCCCCTCTCCGTCAGCCCTGCAAATCGGTAGCTGGGGAAACTTCGAGGACTTCCGTTATGCCTGCCGTTCGCGATGCCCCGTTACCTTTCGGCGAGCTAAATCGATAGCCCTTTAAAACGATTTGGACACGGCAGTTTCAGTTCCCACGCCCGCTGACGCACACACCGGAAAGGGCGCCATCTTTTACGCATATCCCCGACTCGTCAGGGCGATAGCAACCGATTATGTACGTCAGCCGACGTAGGGGTCGGCTCGGTATTGGGCTTCCTGTATCGCCATTTGACAGGCGTGCTCCGTAATGCACGATCGCCGTATTTCTTACTCTCCTTTTCGGAGCACCCGACGTGGATTCAGAACATACCGCTGTTCCAAAGTTATTATACGGATAGGTCACGTAGTTTCCTACGTCCGCTGATACGCTTATACCGCGGCTTGCATCGTAGGTTATCGGACTGTCCGAATTTACGGCACGTCTTTCGCTGTCCCCATACGACTTATAAGCGTATCAGCCGACGCAAGAATATCGGCTTATTCTTCATACAGACTCCAATAGTTCGATTCTTCCTCTTCTAATTCATTTTCGAAATAATCGAAGACTGTAGTATTTTCGCTGATTGCGATGTATAAATCACCAGTATCTTCGTTCATGTCCGCAGTCTGTTTTTCGTTCGTATAATCGGAGTCTCCGCCCCAATTTACGAGTACCTCCTCGTTACTTCCATCCTCGTAATTTATATCGATAGCCGAAATGTCCATAGACTGTACTATTCTTTGAAATGGTTTCGTGTCATTAGCGGACCATGTCGTTAAATACGAGGTTGTTTCGTTTGCTTCCGAAGAAACTTGGATGAAAATCTCTTCCGCGCTAAGCGTACCACTAACGCTATTCATCGCTATCCTCGAAATTGACCGTTTTATATCTAAGACATGAAAGTCTCCGATATGTTCGCGCATAATCCTAATTACTTCGCAGTTTTCTAGTACAATATCGATACACTTTACTTGTTTCATCTTTTATCCTCCTTATCAATTCCGAAAACCATTGCGATAAACCCTATGACCATTACCGCAATCAGCCATAGAGCAAATAAGTCCATCATACGTACACCTTCGTTGCTTTTTCGAAGTTAGTCAGCTTGTCCTGTTCGCGTCTTATCATCGCGTCACAATCGTTTATTTGCGTCTGAATAATGTTGATCTGCCGCTGTATTTGTTCGCGCGTTTTCGGATTCTTAGCCCGCGCCTTTGCCGTCAATCTTTCGCCTAATTGTACCGTTAATTCGGCGATATCTAACTCAAGCGATCGTGTTTTTCGCGTAACCAGTCGAGCCAGCTTCCGATATTCCCTTTCGAAAATCGGCTCAAGAAACGAGGTATCTACACTTGGCTTTATCGTAACGATCGTCTTGTCATCGACTACTAATCGCATACCTTCGTACTCGTATATCATTTGCGTACGGCCTTTGATCGTTTGTGTTACGACATAGCGTGCCTTGCGCATAGCTTCGTTAAACCATCGTCTAGCCTGCGATGGCTCGACGCCTAAACGTTGCTTAGCGCGGTCTATTGCGTGCAATGACGGTTTGTATTCCGATCTGCTCATCCGAGTCTCACCCCTTTGATCGGCTCTACATAGTCGGCGATGTCTACGTTTTGCTCGCCGTATAATTCGCAATCTTGCGTAAATTTAGGATAATCGATGGATAATTCTTCCATATCGTTGTGACCTCCGTCCTATTTTATGCATATTTATTTACAAAATGGGACCGCGGTGGTATATTAATACACGTACTTAAATAAACTATAACAATATAAACCTCCGCGGTTTTAGCGTAATGCCTAAGCGTTTGAATTGTGGTATACTTAAATTGTGGTATTAAACGGTAGCCAACCGTTTTTTACACTCGGTTCTAAAGCGCTGGATAGCTTTTCGATGGGTATCGATCTTACCTCCTAACGAGTGCGCCAACACTCTTGCGAGTTCTAAATCGTTAAATTCCCCGCCTATCCATCCTTTAAGAATCGCCAATTCACGTGAGTCGCCTTTCGTTAAGAGGGCGGCTTTTTCCTTTATTAATTCTTCCTCGAGTATGTTGTTCTCCACGTTCGCCAAAACGTCTTGAACTTCGAGTAAAACATCGTTACCTTCATCGTCAGTGTATAACGGTTTGTCCAAGGAGACTACATCCGATATCTTCCTCTTTCTCCTCGACAGATAATCGTACTTTTCCTTCTTGATTACGTGTACTATTCTACTAAATAACTTTCCTCTTGTAGGATCGAACTTCCTTATCGCATCTTTTACTTTCAATAGACATCTACATTCAAACTCTGCTTGATTTTCGATACTGTGCCAAATCTCCTCTGAGTGTTTTTGAATCTCCGGTAGGAATACTTTACACAAATCCTCTAAAGCTAGTTCGTCACCTGCTAAGTATCTCTCTGATAACTTATTAAGTTTTGTTTCTTTCAAACTACTTCCCATCTCCTTTTTGTTCCCTATACTACCATTACCAAAAAAATTTTGATTTTTGGGACATGTTTTTGAAACTTTTAAAAAAGAAATACGTAAATAATGGTAATGTCAGGAATATTTTGGTAATCTATGACTATAATACAATTAACCTTTCCTTTTGTAAAGATATAATTGGAGGTATTTTTAATGATTTCATACTCCCCTTTGTTTAAAACGATGAATGAAAAGAATATTAGGTTGACTGATATTGAGAAAAGTATAGGGATAAGCTCTAAAGTTACTGCTAAATTTCGCAAGAATGAAAATGTATCTCTGGAAACACTTTCGAAAATATGTGTCTATTTGGACGTACCCATCGAAGAAGTCGTCGAAGTAATCCGACATAAATAAACTAATGTAATATTACTATGTAAGCGGAGGGAGCGCCTATGGACGTCACAGTCCATTGCAATCTCCGCAGACTACGAAAAGATCGCGGCTACAGTCTGAATCAACTATCGGAAATTGTCGGTATTAATAAAGGAAACATATCGCGGTACGAAGCGCAGGGGGAGTCTATGCGCGTTGAAACGGCGATTAAATTTGCGATTGCTCTAGGCTGTACGCTCGATCAACTTTTTACCTATGAAGAAAAAACGTCTGCGGGCGAGGTCTGATGTGACCTTGCACGCTAGAGTTGCGTTTTATACAACCCTAATTATACGCTGATTTGTCGAATTATGGAAGTGTTTTCCACGCTAAATCCCGATAATATTTCGATTGACTCGTTGGCATCTTTATGCTTTCCGTAGTCAATGCGCGCCAGTCGTATATGTCCGCTTAGCCTTCTTTCTACCTCCGAATTAAACTGCTCGCCTGCCTGATCGTTATCTCCCCCGAGGATTAATTCTTCGATTGAAGTTCGTTTGATTAAGTCCGCTTGTTCCGCGCTAAGCGTTACACCGCCCGCGGCCAATCCGATAATCTTACCGCCAGTAGCCTCATACCAACTTAGAGCGTCGATAGGCGCCTCACACATCGCTGCCTTGGTCGCTTTTGTCCGATGTGCTACATTTATTCCGTATACTAATTTTCGACGTGGCATTCCGCCCTTTTCATAGAAAAATAGCTTGCCTTTGGTGCTTCGATACATAACGTTAGCTAATAGACCGTTCGGAGTACGCCAAGGCAGCGCTGTGAATCCCTTCTGCCGACCGTAGCCAACTCCGTATGCTTCCTGCGTAACTCGTCCGATTCCCCTTCGTTCCAAGTAACGGCTAAATGCGGGCGTTACTAAATCTTCGGATAGATATTCGACAGGCCCCGGCAATTTTATCGCGGGTAGTCGCATGATTAACTTTTCTCTCGAATCCGGTATGCCGTAAGTTTCGAGAAGATAATCCTCTGTCTCTTCGTACGTTTCCTGCCGTAAAAATGCGAGCAACTTTACGAAATTTCCTGACGACCAATCAGATTCATTTGCGCCGAGGTCCGCCCATGTTCCGGCATATTCTCCGTCGAGGTTGACGAAGAAGGACGGATGACCGTCATATCGAAAAGGTGAGGCTGCTTGTAATTTTTCGGATGTCCATCGAGCACGTGCCCAGTCAAATTCACGGAGTTCGGTTTCTATATCGATGTCTATCGATTGCCCTCTTATTTTTACATTAGACAGCGTTTCCACCTCCTTAACTTTAATATCGAATGTTTTTACCAAAATTTAACTGGTAAATCCTTCCAATTAAAAATCAAACTGCCCCGCCAATTCTTCCGATCCACTAGGAAACTCTCGAACTATTCCGAAGTTAGGCAAGTAGAGAACGCTAATTTGCGAGCCTTCTCCGCCGTTTCTTCCCTTACCTATTTCGATAATTCCTTCGCCATCTAGCGAATCAATCCCGAAAGTGTTCGCTGCATCTTCGAGTACGGACTTCGTTTTCTTTATTTCCGCTCGCTTAGGCGCTCTTAATTCGCGATTGCCTTCGTCGTCCGTATCATCCTTAACTTCTTCGGCCTGCGTGACAACGTGTATACATGCGTTCAGTGTCCCAGCCATCCTCCGTATTTTTTTCGATGTATTAGCGACATCTCCTCCGGCCGTCCTAGACGTATTATTCTCGAAGTCCATTAGGTAGATAGGATCGACAAGCACTACGTCTGCCTTAGTTGCGATTATATCCGCTTCTAGTTGACGGATGTCCCTTGCAGTAAAATCGGCATCATCTGCGGCCCTTAGCGTTATATTACCTTCAAGTATTTCTCCGGACGCTAGCTTGTCGACAAATACTCGGAGTCCTTGTTCGTAACCATCGTCTAGCTTACCGGTTAGCAACGCCTTATTTTCGAAACCTACCTCGTAATCTATTCCGTCAATAGTTTCAGTGGTCCCGGAAACTCGCGCGCTAATAGTCGAATAGGCCCGTGCCATCCATTCGAAACGCGACATTTCCATCGCCCAAACGAGAACATTAGCGCCTTGAAATGCAGATTCGATAATTTCCTCCATTGTGAAAACGGACTTACCGCGGCCTGACCTTCCGTACCACGTATACATATTGCCGCTGAAATACCCACCGATCTGTTCGTTAATGGTCGAAAACTTGCTACACCATAACTTGAAAGACTTGCCCGCCTTACGGTCGAAGTATTCGTCGATGAACGTTTGGCCATCCCGTTTTATGTCCGTTCCTACCTTATCACGAACGCTCGTTCTCATTGTAATACTTTCGTAATTCTTTTGCAAGTCCTCGAGTAAACTTTTTCCATCCGCGCCGGCGTTAAATTTTTCGACAAGTTTCGGCAGGTAGTCCATAAGCGCCAATTTCGCTGAATGGTCCTTAATCTGGCGAACTAGATAATCGTAATTGTCGCTAACTTCCGGCACATATTCCGATCCAAACTCCGGCACCTCTGCGGCCAATGTCGCAATGCTCGGCGCCTGTCCGCGGTTCTGCTTCGAATAATCTTCGATAAAGCGATAGGCTCGGCGCTCGGCCTCCGACGGAAAGTCTTGCTCCGTTAAGTTAAAGCGAGCCAGCGCGGATGGGTCGTTTGAGTCGATCACCTTCGATAAGAGTAAAACTCCGTATTCCAATTGCGTTCCTCCTCT
>RWZF01000005.1_pt1 | contig 58471 bp, 89 predicted proteins | sample 2187671 | NCBI WGS metagenome assembly RWZF01 (sample SAMN10531868, study PRJNA481165) | viral metagenome | isolation source: viral particles purified by filtration and ultracentrifugation from about... | host: Nasonia longicornis 2.1 | place: USA:Tennessee | collected 2011-04-01
AATTGATTGCATCCAAACACTCTGCATATTTTGAAAGGTTTATTACTAATCAAGTTAACCACTCCATAATAAAAAGACACCTACAGTTAAGTAAGTGTCTTTTGGATATCTTATTTACTTTCTTTTCCCTGTTTATAATATGGTGTTTTTTTATTTATATACTTTGCCAAACCCTCTAAGGATGGGAACAATGAATAGTCCGTTACTCCTGATTGTTTTAAAAATAGTTTTATATCATCTATTAGACTAGCCTTCAATTCAATCTTAATTAAAATATCCTCATCTGTAACTTCTTCATTTAATGGACTATTCAATTGACCTTGGAAAGTGAATACACCATGTTGAGAAACCATTCTGCTTGAATTTCTATTTGGATAAATAGCAAATGACTCCTTGAAACTATAATGATCATTGGACCAAGCCTTTATCTCCTCTATTGACCAGTCTTTGTTCAAATAATCTTCATAATCAATTTCATTTGTCATGAAAAATTTACGCTCTTCAAATATTTTCTTGTTTAATCGTAATGGATTCAAAATCCATATACATGCAGGGTTTGCATTTTCATCTTCATAGTCCCATTTTTCAATCGCAAAGTATAATGCAACGGCAAAGGATTCAGTCCAGTCTAACAACCTTGTTTTAACCCCATGGTGTTGCATAAGAAATAATAAATCCCAGTCTTCCAAATCATGAAAAGTATATCCAATACTTTTAAATAATGTATAGTTCGACTTTTCCGTATCCCTATAACTAATATTCTCATCATAATTTACTAATAAACCAGAGTGCAATTCATACTCACAGTCCGGTAAACCTCTAAACCAAGTATATTGAAACCCTTTTTGAATCTTTGTCACCCGATTCAAAATATCGATCCACTCATCTGAATAGCCCATTGAAAACTCCCCAATCTTAACTATAAGTTATTCTTTCCATCAATGCATCCATCTCTCGTTTGATTAATTTATCTTCACGATTGATCTTGGCCAGCATCTCACGTTGAACTTCTTCTGTCATTGTATTTCGATATTCCTTCCAACGTTTCTCTTGTCTTTTAATATCGCGTCTAATCTTTTGATTCGTATAGTACGATACATATTCATGATTGCAATCTGGACAATAAAAGTAAAATTTATAAACCAAATCTTTTAGAACTGTACGTTTTAGTTTCGGTAATAAAAACTCCGCAAAACAATCATTGCATGTTACGATTGCATCTTGTTTGTTATTGGACATTTAATCACTCCATCTTAATTATGGCTGTTCTTCCCCTAAGACATTGAATAGAAACACATCCCCATTTATCGTGGAAACATTTATTTCCATACTTTCAATTTTTAATTCATCTATATAAAGCTCTTCTTTTTCATCCATTGCATTTGAAAAGTTATCTAAAAAGACATCGATTTTTTCAGCGTCTTCATCATTCGATTGACCTTTAATAGAATACAAAGTTGCTATAACTGCAAATGCTGTAGGCTCTACTGGTTGAACAATACCCCAAACAGTTCCATCTTCATTCACACTAATCAATAATCCGTCAGCCGTAAGACTTTCATTTCCGTTCCGTTCAAATTTTTCAAACCCACCATCTTCAGCCATTCCATTAAACGTTTCAATGAATTCATCTAGATCTATATTGGCCACTCTTCGAATCTCCTCATCTGAAACTTCTTTCATTTCATCTTCAGGTATTTCTACTTCGGACACATCATCATTTTCATTTGATTCTTTTTCTTCTTGTGGTTCTGCCTGTGTTTTTTCATCAACATCCCCACAAGCAACTAATACCATAGCCAACAAAGTAGCTATCAATAACATTAATAGTCGTTTCAAAACAATCACTCCTGCATCATTTTATACTTAATGATACAGGAGTATATAGTTTATTAAAATGATGATTTTCTCAGCAATACAAAGATCAATTTTCTTCTCTTATTAATTCGTTAAGGTATTTTAACCACTCTTGCACTTCTTCTGTTAGATCAAAAGTATTTTTCTCTACATCATCAGCCGCCGTTACTCCATTGGAATTTTGAAACAGCGCACATTCACTAACCTTCTTTAAGTATTCTTCACTAAATAAATGCTTCATAACTTGGTCCACAGTTAACCCACTGACCAGAGCAAAAGAAATATCTACCCTCTTTACTATATGCATCCACTGCATAAGATCGGTCATATATAAAGTTTGCTTCCCTGTTTCTAATTTACTTATTTTACTTGCAGTAAAAAACAATTCTTCTGCCATTTCTTCTTGACTTAAGTTAATATCTTTTCTAGTTTTTCTTAAAATCACACCATATTGCATAGTTATCCTCCCCTTAGACTGAAATTAAATAATTAAACTAATCATACAGCATTAAAGAGATTAAGAGGAGGTATAACGCAACAAACAACCAACAATGGCCGGGGGTGTTAGCCAATGTCAGTTGTTTTGTTAATTTCTTATACTATTACTATATTTCATTTTTTCAATAGTTTCTATCGCTAGAATATAAGTGAAGTAAATGTGAAGTTTTTGACTATAGTTGACCAAGTATGTGTGCAAAGTCTATAATCTTCATAATTTGAGCATGCTGATTATATACATGTCCTGATGTGTAACCTAAGTCCAATGCTACTTCCCCAAGTGTTTTACCTTCTACATATTTACCGTAAAGTATTTGATTATCCAAACCTTTGAATGATGCAATTAATCTCTTTGCATCGTGCTGATCATTCATCTTGTGCGCCAACTCATATTCATATATAGCGATTCGTTCCTCTAAGCCTGAGGCGATTGAGTCCGGTGCGAGTTTCACATTCATGAGGTCGCCCGATGTATAGCGTCTTAACTCACGTTTTTCACGCTCTAGCTTGAACTCCATATACTCAATTTCTTCCGTCATCTTCTGATAATCCAGCAGCCAATCAAACAAATCAAACGCCTCCGGTCTCTTAATCTAGTAAGTCGTCGTCATTTAATGGTTCTGCTTCGAATGGTAATTCACTTTCAACAACTTCAATACTTTCCATATCGATTTGCCCATCTGGAATACTCACAGTGCCGTCTTGGTTCGTTTGGTACTCAATACCCTCGTGAGCCTCTTGGAACTCCTCTATCGACATTTGAGACGGTTCTAGCACCAAACTAACGTTAAACCCTGCTTTAGGATATAATTTTACTGTTTCGCTATCGCCTTTCGCCTCAAATTTTAATGCAATTTTTTTGCTATCTCGTTGGATTGCTTTAAATTCTGCAGATAACTTAATACCCTCAATGTCTAGCGACGCAATTCCGCCAGCCATGCCAATTAATTCTGTTTGATATTTTGGATCATCGCCTAAAATATGAAACTCGATAACCTCTTTTTTATCGTCCTTTTGCAACTTCTTGAATAATACGTTTAACTCTACTGCCATATTATTTCGCCCCTTTTATAATAGTTTGTAAAACTTCTTTTTGATAAACATGATTCACGCGCTTGTTTACTAATGCCTTGCCAATCTGCGCCAACACATAAGCATCTACAACGTTGTCGCTTGTATGAGTAAATCCAAAGTGATTACTTACAGCGTTCATTACTTCTTGTTTCTTTTCTTTACCCTGGAGCCGAATCTTACTGCCCGGCTCACCTTTCCAACCCGTTGCATCTACGAATTTTTTTAGAGCATTGGGTGCCACCTCAATATATTTATGTCCACGTCTTGCTAGCGCCATCCTAACGCCCCAACCTATACCGCCAGACTGGATAGCCTGTTGTGAAGCAAATCCAAATCCTTCGATGATAATAAAGTCATTTTTGTGTACATGATTCATGACAAAATCAATCAGTGTAATCATGCGGTAAGGGTCTTTCTTTCCGACTCCCATTATTTCTTTAGCGACTAATGTTTTACCGTCCTTGTCCAGTGCAACGAAGCCCGTCTTTGTTGATGGATCAATCCCTACGATTCGCATTTAAATCGCCTTCTTTCACGAATGTCCCATTTCTCATTTCGCCTTTACGATTTTTAACCTCTTCAAAAGCGGTTTGAATACATTTTTCTATCGGGATATTTCTTTGTAGCGATAAGGTATTTAAGGCGATAAACATATCGCCAATTGCATCTGTTGCAGCATCTTCTTCTCCTCGAATCATAGCGCCGCATAACTCGCCAAACTCTTCTCCTATTTTGGCTAATTGTAACCCCATATCTCCCGTGTCTAAATCATGGTAAATTGCCCAGGTTCTTGTTTTATCTACTAAACTTTGAAGCATGTCGATTCCTCCAATGCTTTTTCTAAGTCTTTAAACTCGTATAAGATTTCCCTGCGTTGTTGCGTCAAAGATTCCAAACATTCTTCATGATGTTCGATTGATTCATCAATAGCGATAGCCTGCTCTTTTAATTTAAGGACTCTACTTCGAACAAGATTATTCACAGATTCATTCATCTGATCCACCTCTTTTGTTTTTGCTATTGAAACCGTTGGAGAAACCTACTACATAAAACATCGCCCCAACCAATGCCGCACTTCCTAAAATATAAGCAAGTTCAGTTAATGTAATTTGTGTCAATCTGACTCCTCCCACTCCGTCCAAAAAAGTTCTTTGGAATCTCTTAATTTAATTGCATCTCTCATGCCTAGAACTTTAATACAGCAATGAAATGTACAGAATGTCATACTACTGTCCTCGTGCAAGTAACCTACATCAAAACCATTACTACAATACTCACAAGTTCTTGCTGTAGCTTCCTGCTCTTTGCGTGTTTCCCAAACATAGAAACTCAATTCATTACCTCCTAAATCTCTCTGAACTTCTGTAGCCAACCCATGAACAACAATCTAAATTCATTTATTCCAATATCTCGACCTTTTGCGATGAACTGCTGCACTACTTTACCTTGTTGTACGTTGTCGTTAATGTCGTGCCATAAAAACTCAACAACGTCCGCATCTTGTTCGATTGATGATGATTCTTTTAAATGCGATAGTTGCGGTTTCTTTGCATTGTCACTCTCTCTTGTCATTTGCGATAACATCATGAAACAACAATTCATTTCTCGCGCTATCTGTTTGGCCGTAGTCGTCACGTTTCCTACTGCTTGCGCTCTTGTCTCACTTTTACGTTGCGGTATCGACATGATTTGTAAGTAGTCGACTGCAATCATTGCTATCTGTCCATGACGCCTTTTAAATCGTCTTGCGGTAGCTCGTACCTCTTCTATGGTCACGCCGCTCGAATCTTGTACGTAGATCGGTAGCTTTTCCAGCTGCTTATAAACACTTTCGATTATGCCTAACTCTTCCGCCGTCAAATTCTTGTCTTTGATTTTTCCGTAAGATATTCCGGTTTGGTTTGCAATCATCCGATCATACAATTGGTTCCTGTCCATCTCTTGACTGTATATAAGAACCGGACCACTCTGCGCGACTCCCATTACCCTTTGCAATAACAACGCCGTCTTTCCCATTGATGGACGGCCAGCACTAACGTACAACCATCCGCGCCATAAGCCCCTTGCCCACTTATCAAATTTTGGTAATCCAGTTGGAATAAATTCTGCTTTCGTAATCAAGTGCTCAAAATAATTCATTCTCGCATCTGCTAGACTCTCCATTTTTCCGTTGTCGGCCGGTCTTATGTCTGATACAAGTCGTTCGATTGTCGTAAAATATTCTTCATCTGTTTCAAATTCTTCGTAAACTAGATTCGTGATTTTTTGGCCAACTTCTGCGCCACGTCTTTTTAACGCTCTTGTTCTCACGATTTCGGCATAGTGTTTAATATTTGCAGCACTTGGTACTGACATTGCCAATTCTGTGATATATCCAATCCCTACTTCGTCTTGTCTATTGTGATTGATATAAAATTCTGCAACAGTCGTGCTATCGACAGGTTTGTTTCTGTCATCTAACCACTTAATCACCCTGAATATTTGTTGGTGTCTAATGCTGATAAAATCACGCGGTTCAAGAAATGATATTTCGTCTATTGAACTAGGGTCTAAAAAGATTGAGCCTAATACGTTCATTTCTGTGTCCATTTCTAACTGCGTTTGACGTACATCCTCAGCTCCAATCAAATTCATCCGGATCATTCCCTTCTGCAATCCAACGCTGAAACTCTATTTCTTTATCACGTGGATCATAGACAGGCTTCTGTTTTGGTTGCACAGGTTTCTTTTCAGCATTCATTTTGATAGCCAGCTCCATAAACTTTTCGCGTAGTTTTTTAGCTGATAAGACATTCGTCCTCCAAAATGAATCTTGTGTGACCCAATCCATCACGTCTTTAGCCAATCGTTTATCTACCTGATCCAACTCGATGAGCTTTCTCATGTCATCTGCCCAGGTCTGCATATTCGATTTTTTAATCAAATGAGATATGCCAGCGTCATTTGCTACGACCGATACTTTTTCATGGAAATATTTAGCCATTTTTAAATAGGTGTTATCCTCGTCATATTTTTGACGAGTAGTCTTTATATCTTTTATATCTTTTATATCTTCTTTGTTCCCCTCACTTTTGAGGGTTCTCTCCACCATATTTGAGGGTTCTCTATGACACATTTGAGGGTTCTCTCCTTTCAGAACCGTCATATTTGAGGGTTCTGTTTTGTTTGTTTTATCTTTTTTCTTACTCGTATTCTTATAAAACTTCTTTGAGTTTTTAACTTTAAAGATGTTACCGTAAGGCGTTCTTTTTGTTTCGATGTAACCATATTTTCTTAATCGGGAAATACTTCTTTCTACTTTACTTAAGCTGATGCCTAGATCGTCCGCTATCTCAACATTTTTTATTGGTCTGCCACCGAGGACGATGCCGATATTTTCATCGCCCTCTTTCACCTCTTTTGTCGTCTTGGAAATCAACCAAATAAACTCCCATAGCGCCGTTCCTATCTTCTCGACATGTTCCGGCTCAAGGACTCCGGAGAATATCGGGAAATAAAAACTACCGGACATCGTACTCACCACCAGTCAACAAACATTTACGCAACCTTATTTTTTGATTTCAGAAATAATAAACTCGGTGATTTCTTTAGAAAACATTTCAATGTCTTCTTGCTCGCTACATGTATAAGGTCTTTCGATCCAACGATTAACACGATTGGCCACTTTAAGAGATAAGTTTTCTAGCTCCAAATCTTTAACTCTTTCAGTTAACCCGAAATTTTCTAGAGCTACTTTTATAGCTGCTCCGTATAATTTTTTCTCTGTATTCAATCCGCTATAGCTCATTTATAAAACCTCCAAATAATAATGCTTGTTTTCTATAAATCCTTTTTGATTTAATGCTTTTTTAGTTGTCATTTCTGCCAGCATTGGCATGTTGTTTTTGTCACTTAAATGCACCAGGTAAATCTGCTCACCTTTACCTCTCACTAGCTTAGACAGCGCACTGGCCGTCTGCTGATTGCTAAGGTGGCCAATATCAGAAAGAATTCTAACTTTCACGCTGTATGGATAACCAGAAGAGGCTTCAACCATCTTCGGCTCGTGGTTTGATTCAATGATGTAAACGTCGCTGTCTTTCATCGCATCAAACATGTCTTTGTCAACGTGACCAGTGTCTAAGCAAACGCTGACTTGTTTATCACCTAGTAGCACCTTATAGCCAACCGGCTCATAAGAATCATGGTGTACAGCGAACGGAATAACCGCCATTTCTCCCATGTCAAACAGGTGTGATTCATAACGATTATCTTCTTTGAAAACGTAACGTTTTAAGTCATCATCTACGTTGTTTATTAACTTCCATTCGCCCTCTGTCGCATAAACCGGAATCTGATACTTATTAGCCAACGGCAATCCTTTAACGTGATCATTGTGTGCGTGGGTGACAAATATCGCTTCAACTTGATCTGGCCTAATTCCAACATTCATCAACGCTTTTTCAATCTTTGTTTTTGCTATGCCCGCATCAATTAAAAGTGTTTTATCATCTACTGTTAGCGCTATACAGTTCCCGCTTGAGCCACTTGCTAGGATGTCAATCTTCATACTGAACCACCAAGTTCGGCGCTTTGTCTGCAACATTGTGGAAAAAAGCGACTTTCATACCTAACTCAAAAACCAAAATAGAATCTCTGTCTCTTCCATAACGTAAGGCAATCAAAGAGTCATGTTCATTTCGATAAGTTTCAAATCTTGGATTCTCGTTAAATGCCGCTTTGGCTTCCTCTAAAAACTCTAAGTGATGTGTGAATATCTCAATCATACCTAGCTCTCCTTATCAGACCGTGAGCCATAAGCTCGCCCACGGCCATTTTTAAATTTATTCTAAAGTATCTGCATCATCAGCTGGTGACATCATGTCAAGATTCATATCTAACAACTCAATCAATCCAACGAGTTCAGATTCACTTGCTGTTGCCGGATTAAGTTGCGGTGCATTTTTTTGTAAATACTCGTTAACTTGTTCTCGTGTCGTGATTCCTAGCTGCTTAAATTTCTCGTTGATTTCTGCTTTCAAATCATTAACTGGTGACACTTCCGGTTGTTGTTCCGTTTGAGTTTGTTGTGGTTGCTTATCGTTGATTTGGTTTTGCGTTGGCGTGATGTCTTTACGTTCTTTTGGTTGATTTGCCGCATTATTACTTTCAGTAACTTGATCATCAAACTCTAAACCGAATTGTCCTTTTAACGCTCTTCTTAAAACGTGCTTCTTGAACATATCGTCAAAGTAATTTGTCCACATTGTTTTCTGCATACCGATGTTTGATTTTCGCAAATGGTCTACTGAATCTACTTCCATAAAAACTGTAAATGGCGAAACATCTTTTCTGAATGCAATTGCATATGCAGCGATAATCTTCCCACGTGGGAAAGTGATAGCGTGATCATTCACGACCATGTATGAACGACCTTGTTCGTCAGTTTTCCTACTAATTTCCACTTCGTCGTTTTCATGCACAAGCTGAACATCGTACCCTAAATAGCCCTCACTCTCTTTCGCTTTTCTCACATAAAAATCATAGCCATATTGAATCGTTAATTGACCACCTCGAACCGCTGCATAAATTTCATTTGTTAACGGGTTTGCTCCACTTGATTTTGCTACACCCATGAACAATCTAAATTGTGAATCATTAGTATCCTTGGCAATTGTTTCTCTAATTGTTGCTACGTCCTGTGTTGATAATGCTCCAAATTCTAATCCTTGATATACTTGTAGTTGTCTGTTCATTAAAATACATCTCCTCTAAATTTATTTAAGTCATTTTTGACTTGTTTCTTCATGCTCTCGTACGCTTTTTCATATAGTTCGTCCACGTTTTGACTAGGTTCGACCGTGATTGTGACAGCAGCGTCTACTTTCACGTTTTCGAAGTTTCCTAGGTTTTTGGTATATGTGTAGCCGACTGTGATTTCTTTTGGGTTCATGTTATTCAACCTCCATTTTTTCGCAATATTTCTTCGCGACTCTAATTACTTTAGTTTCATCGATTCCGCATTGAATGACGTTTAATACGTCTTCCATTTCGTCATGCAGTGTTGGTTCGGAATCCCAATTTAAAGGTGCATCTATAAATGCATTGGATCTTAATGCTCCGACCACCTTGTGGATGTAAAACTCATTAGGTGCACCGTATCTATGCATTTCAATTTTCACGTAATCACCAAAGTCGATGTCGCCATATCTGCCATATCCAGTGAATCCACTCATTCAGAAACAACCTCCAATTCCTTCCCAGCAACAACCTTCGCCATAATCAGCTGGCCATTTGGCTCTTTGAATTTAGTAATAGATTCCGAGTTGTCAACGAAACACGGAACAATTAAATCACTTTGCTCCGAAAGTACGTCACGCAATGCAAAACCAGCGCGGATAGACTCCGAAAGTGATAGTTTTTTGTACTCCTTGCCGTCCATCATGATTTCAAATGTCGGTTTTAATTCGCCGGTTGTTTTGACAATATCGAATAACTTAATTGATAGATTTCCGAATAGGTCTTGAACTTTCTTCGCTTGTAATTCTGCTTCTTTCGCGTAAAAAGCCTTAATCGCATCTAGGATAAAAATAGATTCATTCAGCTGTTTAAGTGTTTCTTTTTCGTTTTCCTGCGCTTCCGCTACTTGCTGCTGCATTGCATCCAATTGCTTATGCATTGTGATTTCTCGCTCAATCGGATTGATTTGCTCTTGTAATTCCTGCGCCTTTTTAAGTTGTTCTGACACATCTATATATTCGAGTAATTGGAGTTCTTCCTCCAACTCCTTGCGGTCGGCTACTACCTTGTTGAATCGTTCCTTTGTGTCATTCATGCGACTTTCCTTGTCCGCCTCTACTGCCTTAATAGCTTCATCCTGTAAGGTTTGCTTACATGTTCGGCAAGTGTCCTGTACAACTTCGTTTTTAATTCTTACGTGCATTTCACGAATTTGATCGCGCTCGCTGTTCATTGCATTAATTTGATTCTGCAATCCGTTAATTCTATTGTTAATCGGCTGCGCTTCTGAAATTAAAACTTCTACTTCATTGAGCGACTTCATATATTGATTTAATTCAACTTGTAATGACTCTAACAGCGTTGTTGGTGCCTGTTGGTCTAGTTGTTCTTTAAGTGTTTTAGTACGGCTTTGAGCTGCGATATAAGCCTTGTCCAACTTTGTTTTATTAGCTCTATGAATCTTGTTAATATCTTCAAGCGAGTGCTTTTTGACAAGTTTCCCGAGTGCGTCAGCTTGTGGCTCCGATAACTCTTTAAACACTTCTTTATTAGCCGGTGCAGTTACATAATTCAGGACCATGTCACGTTGTTTTTCCCAGTGCATTGTGAAGAAATGTAATGGATTGAATAGCGATAAAAATAATTCTTTATCGAATAAGCTGTTCACTACATCGTTAAATTCAGAAGCCTTTGACGGTACTTCATCGACGATATAATTTGCTTTACCTTTAACGAGTCTTCTTGCAAGTTGTTTTAAAGATCCATCTACTTCAAATGTCAATTCGACTTCTGTTTCATCAGCTTCGTAAGTTACTGGTGACGGGTCTAGTTTGCTACCGAATAAATCCGTGCCGTATAATAGGAATGTAATAGCTTCTCCAATGGAGCTTTTACCCTTTGCATTGTCACCAGTGATTGAAGTGTTCTCGCCAAAGTCTACTTTCAATTGCTGGTGGCTTTTAAAATTAGTTAAAATTAATCGTTTAAAATCAATCTTCATTTTCAGAAACTTCCTTTCATTTTTATTTACCTGCACGTATTACAGTCAACTTTCTTAATAATGTTGAATATTTAACTGCCGATAAATCTTGCCCGTCAATTTCCGTTACATCGTGCTTCTTTAATTCATCGATAATGCGGTTGCGTTTCAACTGACTTTGCATATTCTTCAAAATTCCACCCCCTACTGTTACATTTCATTCAAAATCTATTACTACAGCAGTTTGAGCTTTATCTTTATTTTTGCGACTCTCATATCGTCTCTTGCCAGTTGGTGTTGCCATCCATGTAATGTATTCGGGCTGAACATCTAACTCCGCTGCGCATTCATCAGCCGTCCCCATCGCTATCATTTCGTCATTTTTGTAAACCGCATAAATAGCGTTGCGTTTGTAAGTCATGCCGCTTGGTTTCTCCATGTCCTCACCCCCTCATCATTTTGGAATAATGCCCTTTCTCACAAAGTGATCGCGCCATGCTTTATTAAATATCTTTCTTTTAACATCCTTAGCATGACGTCTGAACCATCGTTTTTGTCGTGCTTTACGTCTACGATTCTTATTCACTGCTACCACCCCCACTTCTGTTCGACACGAATAGATTTAGGCTTTCCGTATCTCTCTCCAACTTCATGCCGTTCCATATTGTGATGCATTCGACAATGAACTTTACTTATCAAGCTGCCTATATGACCACATCCCGGAACAGGACAAATAACTCTCAAACCCTGTGGTGCATACCAAAACTTCTCTTCTTCCGATTGCGTTCTAATACTTACACTTGTGCCGTCCTGCTTTCTGTTATCAGTTTTTGAAGACATTCCATTTCCTCCTCCGCTGCAGAAACCAAATCAACTGCATGTCCATCGTTATTAAAAGCCAATTCAACATCTTTCATAAATGTTTTTAATCGCTTTTTCTTTAGATACCTAATTTCCATTGCAATGATTTCTTTTAGTCGTTCTGTTAAAAGTTGCATTTGTTCTACTGTCAATTCTTACTCCTCCAATCCGAGAAATTTTAATAGTTCTTGTTGACTGCGATTTGTTTTGATAACGTGGTCTACTGCGCTTTTGAGTACGTATGCAATCGCATCGAGTTTGTCCTTATCCATTGCGACTAAATGCACTTGACCATTAATGCAAAACGATATATTCAATTGTGCTTCTTCGAGATCGATATACTCTTCCATACTCAAGCCACCTCGCTAAATGCATACACAGGTTCTAACGGCTTCAATTCATTAAAGAAACCTTCTAACTTCGACATCGCCCATTGTTCATGGTTGTAACAAAAAGCCCACTCGTTGCCATGTAGCATCATCATTTTTCGGCAAGCGTCTGTTTCTGACTTTGCGAAAATAACTAAATATCGATCACCTAACTCTTTGCCAACTCCGAAAGTGAAATAGTATTTTTTCATTTTGATGTCACCTCGTATTCTGCGTTTGTATCGTTGATGATTTCAAGGTTTAGGAAATCTGTATCAAGAGAACATAAAAGCCCACAATCGTAGGAAAGCATAAACTTGGAAACTTCTTCGATAACTCTTGTTTGTCCTTCCAAATGATGAGATTCCGGGTATTGGACCACTTGTCCAACTGCATATTCATCTGGCTGTACTGCATTCAAAAAGACTTCTGGAATATCAATCCCTAACGCTCTAGCCAATGCGATAGCCTTGCCAATCCACTCGTTAAACACATCACCAGGCATACACATCGCTCTCCCAACGTGGTCTGGTTTTACGTCTAGCCTTGAACGGTCACTACAAACCCTATAAACAAGAGCTGTAACCTTGTTGTTTTTTACAACAAAATCCGTTTCATAGCGATGAAATCTCAATGTCGCATTTCCATAATCTCGTTCCATTCCGATATCTTTTTCATAACGACTAATGAACTCCTTCGCCGATATAACCAACAATGCACGTTGTTCGTTGTTCATTTTTGTTTCCGGAACAAATGGAGCGGGTGGAACTAATTTGAATAAGTGTCGACAGCTCCTATGAATATAAGAATGCTCTTCAACGTCATCACTGAAAGTAGCTTCTCCGAATTCATTCACACGACTGATAACGTAAGTTTTGCCGAGCGTGACATCATCGTGATACTCCTCACTTGGCCCGATAAATTTAACTGTGCTCCCAACCTCTAACGGTTCAAAAGCTGGTTGATCAGCCATTTTACTTAACTGTAATAAAGCACCTTCAAAGCCTGCTTTAAACTCTTCAAATGCGTTGTTAAACGTTTCTTTTAAATGCTCTAACTCTTGTTGAGTTGTATTGTTCGTCATTGTTTAATCGCCCTCTCTATTTCGTTATTAACTTCGTCCCACAAGACTCTTAATGTCTTGCTGCCATTTGCCCACGCCTTTAATAGTTCAATCGCTTTGTCGTGGTCATAGATTGCTAGTTCAGATAATTTGGCTGGTAGATTTGCATTTATCTTTACTAATTCATGTGGAATCATTTATTTCACCTACCTTTTAAATACTTGATAGACCTTGGGTCATTGGCTAGATCTACATAATCTATTAACTTCGATTCACCAGACTTGAGTTTTTTGAATGCTTCTTTGAGTGCTTTTGGACATTCAAAGTTAAAAGTCATACGGAATACTTGTCCTTTTTGTGGTGAAAATTGACCTTCTCCACTTTCTAGTGCTACTGGATACGCCCCAATCGTTCCTGATGTGGTCAGAAAATTGTAGTCCATGCTCCAGTCCTCAATTTGAATTTTGGTACCGCATTGCATTTGGCTTACTTCAATTACTTCCATCATTTGCACCCCCTACAACCCCATCATTAACTTAAAGTTAACCGCAAGTTATAATTATGCCGGGATTCGAATGTTATCAATCTCAACAGAATAAAGCTTTGACAACGCATAAATTACAAGTCCTTTCGGAGCCACATCCCCCCTTTCCCACTTCATTACCGTACTTCTAGAAACCCCGAGGATGTCAGCGACATCTTGTTGGGTCATCCCTGCATTAACCCTTAATGATTCTAGTGATAATCGCATTTATTAACGCCTCCTTCCCTCAAGCTCTACACACACTATAATTTACTTAAAGTTAATTGTCAACACTTAAAGTTAATTATTTTAACAAAATGACTTTCCTTCTATTAACTTTAAGTGTATAATTAGATTTGTAAGGAGGTGAACAAATGAAATCACAAAGAGAAATACTCGGTGAAAACCTCGAAAGGCTTATTAATAAAAAAGGTATTGATCAAAAGATTTTAGCTGAAGAAGTAGGCGTAAGCACGGCTTCAGTATCCAATTGGGTTTCAGGATTGAAATATCCACGGATAGATAAGATTCAATTACTCGCAGACTACTTCGGTGTAAGTCATTCTGATCTTGTCGAATTAAATAAGCCGACTAACTTAATAAAGTTTTCCCCTGCTACTGTCAAGGTTCCTGTGCTAGGCAAAATAGCTTGTGGTGATCCGATACTCGCAGAAGAAAACATTAAAGAGTATCGCAATGAATCGCCTGACTTACTTCCATCTGGAAATAGCTTCTATTTAGAAGCATTTGGCGATAGCATGGAACCGACCATACCAAATGGATCTCTAGTATTAATAAGAGAACAACCATCAGTTGAATATGGTGAGATTGCTGCAGTACTGGTAAATGGGAATGAAGAAGCCACGCTGAAACGAGTTAGGAAGCAAGGCAATATGGTTATGTTAATGCCTGACAACCCAACTCATGATCCGTACATAATTACGGAAGATAATCCGGCAAAGATTATCGGTAAGGCAATCAGAGTCACATTAGAACTTTAATTATTCGGCCGAGTAATTAAGAATAAAGAGCAGCGTCCGAAATGGAATGACTGCTCTTTTTCAATTAAGAAAGGAGTTAACAGAATGAGAGTAGCTATTTACATTCGAGTATCTACCAAGCTGCAAGAGGACAAATACAGCCTACCTGCTCAACGATTGGAACTTACACGTTATGCTGAATCAATGGGATGGACGATTGTAGGAGTATTCGAAGACGTTGACAGTGGAACAAAACTTGATAAAGAAGGACTTGTTTCCATGCTATCAGTTGTTAAAGATGGACTTGTGGACGTGGTGCTATTTATCGAACAAGACCGGCTATCTAGACTTGATACGGTAGCATGGGAATACTTAAAAGGCATTTTACGAGAAAACAATGTGAAGATTGCAGAACCAGGTAGCATTACAGACTTGTCAGATTCCAAAGATGAATTTATTTCAGACTTAAAAAACTTGTTAGCTAGACAAGCTCGCGCTGATCTACTGCAAAAGATGATGAGAGGTAAAAGACAAAGAACGAGAGAAGGAAAGCCTTGGGGACGTCAGCCAGAAGAATATCATTATGATAAGAACACGGAAGAATTAACGATAAACGAACAACGTGCGTGGATTATCCCGTTTATTGATGATTTATATGTAAATAAAGGTTATAGCACGACAGGCATTGCTAGAGAGCTTAACAAGCGCTGCAAGACCGTTGAAGGCAAGCAATGGACGGACTCGCAAGTGCGCGATAAATTGAGGCGTAAATCATATCATGGCGTTATGGTTAAAAAGTTTGTTGATGAAATTATCGAAGAAGAAAACGTGTATCCACAATTAAGAACGCCAGAAATGTACGAACAAATACAAATGGCATTAAAAGAACGTTATAGAAGAGGTCCAACGATAGCTCACTTTTTGCGTGACGTCAAAATGACGTGCAGCAGTTGCGGAAGAGTGTTGGCGGTGAAAAGTTCTACAAGCTACGGGAAAGACGGAAAAACTTATCCCCTCTTTGTGATACGTCATAGTCGGGAAGATACACAACAAGCTTGCGAGGCTAAACCTTATATTAATACAAAGAAAATTGAGTACAACCTTAGTCGTGTCGTGAAAGATAGTTTGGCCAACTCCGAGAGCATAAAGATGTATGTTGAATCTGACTTTGACGAACAAGAATTAATTGCTCTAAAAAAAGACGTGGATCAACTAACTAAAAGAAAAGAATCGGTAGAAACAAAGCGCGATAAACTACTAGATTTATATCTTGATGGGATTTGGGGCAAGGATGAACTTGATAGCAAAAAAGAAGCGTTCGAGGATGAATTGAAGCAGATTGAAAAAGAGATTTCCGAACGTACTAGAAAGATGGCTTTAATACAAAATAAGCAGATTAACTATGATACAGTTATTGAATTTTTAAGCGTTGCAGATCGATACGACGAATTATTAGACGTTGAAGAACAACAAAGATTAATCGGTAGCTTATTCCCCAACGCGACATTGGATCCATTTAATAATATACTAACGCTACACGCTGCGCTACCCGAAGAAGTTACTGTTGATATTAAAGTTAAAATAGAAACAACAAAAGAAATGCAAGAAAGAGAAATGCTTGAGTTAGCGAAGATTAGATATGACAAAGCACAACAGTACTTGAATCAAAATAAAGGCACATCATTAGAAGCTTTGGGCAAAGTGATAGGTAGCCATCCAACGACATTGAAATTAGATCAAGAACGATTTGGCCCGTTTAAACACCTGGCATTAAATAAGCTTAGCCCAGAACTTAGAAAACTACGGATCAAGCTCATAAAAAAAGAAATTGAGACTGACTCGAAAATTAGTGTCCGTGAAATCGAAAGAAGAACCGAAATCAACCGTAAAATGATTTCTAAATTAATAAAAGAAGAAGGGTTGAAATAAATCTACCCCTCTTCTCTCTACATTAAGTATTCGATTAATGCTACTACATCCTGTTTAACACTGTCCGAATCTTGTGGCCCAATACAAGATGGACAACCTTGTGAACATGGACAATCTTTAATATGAGCGTCTGCGAGTTGTAGTAAGTCGTTCCAGCGTTCATAAATTTTTTCACTTAATCCAATACCACCTGGATAACTATCGTGAATGAAAAGAGTTGGTTTTTCGGTGTGGTCTGCCTTGATCTGCGGAACCACATGAATATCCGAGCGGTCACAACGAATGAATAACGGCACAAGCGATTGAATTAAGTAAGCTGTTCCAATCATTGCATTAGATACTTGCTCTTGTTCCCAGTCGCTAGGTTGATCAAATGCTAACCATGTACCTGTCGTATGCAGTTCAAGCGTTGGTAAGTCTATTGTTCCCGAACCGATATTGTCCTGTGAATTACCAAACTTTATTTTAATAATGTTAGGAATAAACCCTCGTTTATGTGCGTTCGTTTCCATTAGAGTGTTCATAAGAGAAATCAACTCCTTTTCATTAATATAGCATATAATTAAAAAAGCGATCACTCAAATTAATGAGTAGATCGCTTTTCTTCTGCATCGATTACAAAATAAATATGGGTGTGACTATCGCATTCCGGACATTCAGCAGTGCCACTCAATTGATTATCTGTTACTTCATAATCGAGTAAAAATATAAAGCCTTTACAATCTGAACAACGTTGCTTGAACATCACGTCTAAAATTTGTTCTTTTAACATGCCCCTATCCCTCCCCGAATATCTATATTCGACATGTAAGTAAAAAGTCCTTCTTTATAATCACAAAAGAAGATAAATTAATTTTCGTATTATACTTGCGTATATTATTATACCGTGGTATATTATATATATAGTTAGAAAAACAGCAACACAAAAAACAAACTTAAAGGAGTCGATGAAAATGGAATACGTTATGAAGAGAGCTTGGGAAATCGCAAAAGAAGGACAAAGTAAATTTGGTGGTAAAGTAAGTGAGTATTTAAGTGAATCAATGAAAATCGCATGGGCTGAATCAAAACAAGACGAAAAAGTTGAGATCGTACTTGCACCAGGTAGCCGTAAACATAAATCATGGTTAGCAAAAATTGACGGTAGCCATCCACAATATAGGTTAAATCGTTTGTTTTTAGAAAGTGAATCACAATTTGACAAAGTCTACAATGTTGAAAATGGAGTTTATGAAGCATGTGACGGTGGTGATCGTTACTTTATCGAAGTATCAAACGGTGAATACAACATCGTAAGTGACGACTGGGTATACTCAAATATTGCATAAAAAAAGAACGCTTATAAAAGCGTCCCTCTTTGATAGAAAAATCTCGCACATCAAGTATATCAAAGAGGCCTGTATTTTGAAAGGATGAACGAAATGAACGCTTATGAGGAAGTTATGGAAAAAGTCCAATGGGTATTAGATAACTATACATCTTATCGAGTAGCGCAAGCACTGGGAATCAACGCAAGAACAATTAACAGGTATCAAAATGGTGAGTCACCTGTCGAAAATATGAAGGCTGAAACATTAGGAAAAATTTATAATTACTATTTAGACCAACAAAAGGAGACGGTAAACATGAACAAAATCAAACAAGCTATCGAATACGGACTAAACGAGGACTTAATCAAAGCATTAACAGAAGAAGAAACAATCGATGCAGCAATCGAAGAACTTGCAGAAATGTACGAAGGTAGCGAGTTAACAGTAGAACAATTCGTTTTTGAAAAAGCTGAAGAAGAAGGAATCGTAAAAGACGAGGACGCATACGAGGATAACGACGAAGGAAATGCAGACGGTTACTACTGGTTTGACGAAGTTAGTAAGTGGATTAAGTTGTCATAATGCAACGTAAAATTAATATAGGCGATCGTTACGGTCGCCTTACAGTTTTATCCGAAACAGACAAACGCAAAAACGGTAAAATCGTTTGGAAGTGTCGTTGTGATTGCGGTAAAACCACTTATGCAAATACGTCTTATTTAAAAACTGGTGATACTCAATCGTGCGGATGTATCAAACGGGAGCAAAACGAAGTTAATTTACGCGAGCAATATGACGAAAAACGTGTTGACGGTGTCGCTATACATTTATTTGACGATAAGGCGCGCAAGGATAGTAGCACCGGCTATCGCGGCGTAAGTAAATATTATACTAGAGTATCAAAAGAGTTACGGTATCGAGCATGGATTACTGTTAAAGGCAAAAGATATTACAAATCAGGTTTTAAAACGCCGGAAGAAGCATATTATCAAGGTAGGTTAGAGTTGGAAAGAAAGCATTTACCTAAAATATGATAATGGAGTAGATATAATGTCTGGTCGTAAACGTTTAGATTTGACTGATGATCGATACGGCAGACTTACAGTTTTAAAAGAATCTGTGAGTATCGGATATAATAGAAGATGGTTATGTATGTGTGATTGTGGAAATTCTTTAATTGTCCATCAAAAAAACCTGAGAAATGGAAACACTAAATCATGCGGATGTCTGCGACTAAGCAGGCTAAAAAAGGCTAAAACAAAAGATTTAACTGGAAAAAATTATAGTCATCTAATTGTTATAAAGAGATTAACAGGCAAAGATAAGTTTACGAAATATCTATGTAAATGTGAGTGCGGAAAAGAACTTTATGTATATGGGACAAATCTAACACAAGGACATACAAAGTCTTGTGGGTGTAGACCTTATGAGTTGACGCAAAAGGCGTGGAATAAGAAAAGTGAGGATGAATTAATGGAGATGGTCAAAGATGGCTCATCTTACTCTGAGATATCCAAAAAAACGAATAGAACGGTTGCAGCGTTAAAGAAAAAGGTCAGTCAAATTAACGTATCAAAGAAGTATAGAAATTGTGTGGCATTAGACTGTAAGATTAAGTTTGAACCTAAGTCACATCAGCAAAAATATTGCAGTGATCAATGCAGATGGAGAACATACAGGAAGAGTAAAAAGAAGGAAAGGATAAAGAAAAATCTTTGTCCGCAATGCGGTGGGAATATGGATGATAGTAAAATATCTTATTGTAAAAAATGCAGAGAATATTTTAATAGTAGATATAAAAAACCACCTACCGGCAAATGCTAGTAGGTGGTTTTGTGTTACTTACGATTTCCTTTATTAAGTGCTTTCTGCCATTCTTTGATTACCATAGACGGCCCACTTAGCTTTTTATCAACCGGTGTTCCGTAATGTTTTTGCATAGCTTCAATCAACATCGACGGCACTGTGATTTTGCCATCACGAAAACGTACAGGTACTCCAAACTCTTTTGCCATTGCCTTAATTAAATTACTACCCGTAGAGCCATAACGTGCTGATGGAATATTTCTTGTGCTTGAGTTTTTAGGTTGTCCGGACACAATGCCATCAACAATTTTCAAGCCATAGACTTGTTGTGCCTTTCGCGCCGTTGCAGGACCAAACCAACCGTCTTCGGCGATGTCATTTGATTGTGGTTTGTTCTGTGCCGGTTTAGATGGTTTGCTAGGTTTAGGTTTACTTGATTGTTGAGTACTTCCATTCAATCGATTTAATTCTTTTTCAATCTTTTTATAAACTTCATTCCAACGCTTTTCGTCTAAAATTCTGTGTGGGCAATTTTTACCCGACCAGTCTTGATGTTTTTTCAACTTACTCATACCCCACCCATACTTATAAAGAGTATAAGCAACGACTTTAACCGCATGAGCTTCTGCTTTTTTATACTTAGCCCCGCCACTTTTTGAATAACAGATTTCAAATGAAATATGATTTCTATTTCCATATCCATTTTTACCGTCACCAGCGTGCCAAGAAGAACGATCTAATGGTACTCCCCAAACAACTTCTTTATCATCAATTGCACCATGATAAGACACAGCATTGTTATTACTCTGCATATATTTAATTTCATTTTCTGCAGACGCATCATTGTAAGTGTTGTGTAGCGTAACACCTTTTGGCTTCATTGGATATGTTGCCTTAACTCCATATTTACTTTGAGGTAATATAAATGTACGTTGTGCTACTCCGTTGTATTTAGACATTATTTAACCACCTCAATTTCATTCGACTTATAACCTTGAGTCACCCAACCACTCTCATTTTTAAAGCCGACAAAGTGAATACCATCTTCAATTTTTGTGATAGTTCCCTGATAGTTACTTTTGCGAATGATAGCCAATGCAGTTGAATCTAAAAATTGATCACGCTCGACTTCTGAAACATTTTTAATTTTTACTGTTTGATTTAATTTCATGTTTCTCTCTCCTTTAAATTTTTGTAATAAAAAAGAGCAACGAATTTAATCGCGCTCTTTTGATTGCTTATAGAGTTCATGTCCGAAGACAGCTGTACCTGCTACTAATACACCTTGAATCAATGCATCTACATTAAAGCCCATGAGCATTGTTGCAAATGCTACACCAAAACCTAATAACGATACTGGGATGTACTTATCCTTAATCACATCAGTTTCTTTAATCATTTTCCCCAAAATTAAAAGCACTGGAATAACAATCAGTGCTTGATCTACAATATAATCTGTTAGAAAATCCATTTAATTCACTCCTTAATTAGATAAAAGTTTTTCGGTTAACAGGTAAATGATTCCTCCCGATGACAACAATCCAACAAGCCCACCTGTTAACTTTAAAAAAATAGTCGAAAATGTATTTAATCGCTCTTTTTTTATCTCATGCTGTTGAGATGTTCTCGTCGCTTGATGACCCATCGATTTTTCCACAAGGTCAAACAACCTACCCGTCTGATCTCGCATTGTATGACGCGTTTCTTCGTTCTCCCTTGTCACTGTTCTCGATAAGTTTTCGTAGTTTTCTTCTAACTCGTTAAGTCTCTCATGCTTATCGACATCGTCATCTTTCAGCTGCTTAATGGCTTCATCGTCCTGTATTAATCGCTTTTCGTGTTCATCTAGTCGTTTACTTTGATTTGTTATTCGTTGTTCTTGTGCGTTTAATCGCTTCTCATGCGATTCGACTAGCGTTTCCAATTCTCGCATTTCTTCCACCTCCACGATTTAGCCCCCTTACTCTTTAAAAATAATCATAATAAAAAAGCGCTTATTCAGCGCCCTCTAACTCATCTTTATATGCATTTAATTGTTCAACGAAGTCATTTACCTCTTCCAGTTGCTTATCCACGATTAAAGCGCGTAAAGCATCGTCATTGCCTTTATTTTCTTCATACAGATCTTTTGTTATTACAACACGTGAGTTGTTTGTAAACTTAAATCCATTCGTAATGTATCGCAATTCAACATCTGTGTACCCACCGTCATATCCATTTTCATATTTAAAATCGATACCTGTAATTGTTACTCTCATTATTCGTCACCCCCAATCGAAAAAGCGTCATATAAAACAGAAAGAGCATAAGCGTCTTGTCCACTAAACTCACGCTCACACTCTTCATTCGTTAACTCTTCAATTTTCTTTTTAATAACATTTAGTGGCTTTAGCATGTTGCCACCCTCAACAACTACCACTTCATCGAAGTATGTTTTTAATTCAGATTCTAGCTTTTCTTTATCGTCCTTAAAATCTTCGTGAATGGTCTTTTCACCTTTGGCCACTTCTTGCAGTTGCTCTGTTAAAAAGTTTGTTAGCTTACTACGCATGATGCTCTGCATACCTTTAAATTCTTCTTTCTCCAAAAATGCAATCACTCTTGATAGGTCAATGTTTTTAATTTCAATTTTCATTATGCTGCACTCTCCAATTCTTTTATTTTTTGTTCTGAGACGTTTAGTCTCGATTCTAAATACGCTATTTTTAATACTAATTCTTCACGTGTTAAATCGATTTTCAAATCTAACTCTTGAATACCTTTTGTTAAATAACTTGCAAGTCTAGTCGTTTGGATTGCCATATTATCAGCTGTGGCAATAGCTGGACTATCTTCCGAGATAAAGCCGATTTGCTGCAGGTTTACCCCACGTTCAACATCATCTTTAAATCGGTAGTTGACGACTGTTAAATCTCTGATAACGTCCATTGCATTTTCTTCATATGCTTGGATGTCGGTCTTGAGTGTTCGTGATGACGATTCAATGAATGAACGTGCTCTTACAGGTCTGTACGATATAACCGAAGTTGTCATGCCATCCACTATAGTTTGGTTCGTTACGACTCTTAACTCACCTGTAGAAACCCCAACATAAAAATTATCTCTAGTTGAAGAATCATCAAGATTTATTCTAATGGATCTCGCTTGAATATTTCTTGCTTGTAAACCGGCATATGCATTTTTGGCACTGGAGTGCATGACTCTTGTTCTTTCTCCGATTAAATAGTTAAAAGTACCTCTCGGATAAAGATCACCATAAAGTCTTTCACCGTAGAAGCTACCTGTAGCCTTATCTCCGTTTCCATTTGTCGCATATACCATACTAGAACCATTTGCTTGTAATCTTACTCCGCTGTTACCAAATGTGACATAACCATCATCAGTAGGTTTAACGCTAAAGCTGAATGTGTTTCCATCAGCTCTAGTTGAATAATATGGAGCGATGACTATATTTCTTTGCTCAGATTCTAGTGCTACAACACCGTTGTTTGAGTACACCGTCAAACCACGAATGACACTATTGTGACGATAGGAGAAAAATTCGATGGTACCTGAACCTTGGTTACCTCCATCTTCTCCATCTGAACCTCCATAATAAGTAGAGATACCAAAGTCTGAGAAGTATAAATTACGCTTGCTATCATAATTATGGAATCTTAGCCTACCGTAACGTAATTGGATTCCGACATCATGTGTCGCTGTATCCCCAAACCACGTTCTAACGTGTTTACCTCGCGTTGTAATTTCAGAACCATCAATCAATGCGTATTCGGTCGTGCTGCCGCCACGCACACGCATGACATCTGTACTTAAAGTACCTGAATTAATACTGTTTGCATTGATGTTTATTGCGCTAAACTTTGCAAAATCAGCTTCTCCCCCAACGATCTTACCGGCTTCAATGCTTGCGATATTAGCATCACGTACTCTAAAGTTACCAGTTACAGTCGTGTCGCCGTCTAAGACTAGTTTTTTACCACTGATTAATACACCGCTTGTGTCGAGGTTGATTTGACTGATTAAATCGTCTTTAGTGACACGTAGATTAATCGCGTCTTGCAGTTGACTGTATTGACTGTAAACATCGCTATCGTGATTAGTCCAATCAGTAGAATACGCGCCCCGTTGCAGTTTAACTTTTATCGTATCTCCAACGTATGATGTAAACATCGGAAAATCTAATCCATTGATAGTAAAGTTTGATATTCTCAATCTAAAATACTTAGCATTGGACGGAGTGTTAAATGTCTGATTGCCACCAGTTCCAGACGTGATAAAACTGATAAAGTTTTTATTTGCGTCATATAGATAAAGGTTTGTTCGGAATCTTACGACTGTGTCATCAAGCACCTCATCATAGGATGTAAGAGTATATTCTCTATTGCTTTCTATTGGACGAAAATCGATAAGCCTTAAAAAATCTCTATTGCTATTTGCCGTATTAGCCCCGCTAGTTGTGGATATCGAACCGAGCTCCCAGTTATTAGTATCGTGAGTGACGAGGTTCGTGTCGCCATTTTCAATCCTGCTAACTGTTGCGTCTACTGTTTGAGTGAGCGTATTAAATTTACCGTCCATGCTCTCCAGGACAACACTGTGAACATCAGCCAATTGAGTGACTCGTGATATGCCGACCTCCATGTTTGATACGGTAGTTTGGAATCCTGCTACAGTTTGCGAGAGTGATGAATAATCCTCTTTTGTCGCTTGTACACGTGTAGCGATATCGTCGACAGTTTGATTGATCGCTGAAAATTTCCGGTCTGTGTCGTTAATCGATGGGCTCCAAGGCGTGACCTTGTTACCTTGCTCGATTTGCAATTCACGAATAACAAATCCTGCGTTTTCTGGACGGTCTGAAATACCAATTAAGACCCTTGCGTCTTCTAATTTTTCTGTGTGGCTAAATGTAAACCACACTCTTAATCCATCACCTGCGATGTTACCTTTAAATTTAGCATCTGCCATATTGACATGTGGCAATGACTTTATAGTCGTTATCGCCCCATCACCTTGTCGTAAATATAGATAGTTTAATTGATACCCACTGTTCGATAGAGATCTAATCGTAAAGCTGATTGTATAAGTTTCGTTGGCTTCCATGTCAAAAACAGGGGTGTGCAAGCCGACTTGGTTTGATGTGCCTTTCCTTGCCCATAACCAATCTTTACCAACAGCGAAAGAACTGGACTTGTAAATACTTAATGATGTATTACTCCAGGGACTCCAACCGCTTAAAGTGTCACCCTTAGAGTTATCAACTAAGTTTACTCCACCAATTTCCCAATTCTCGATTTCTTCTACGCGTTGGCTAAACCTATCAGCGAATTGATCAAACGTTGTTTGTTGCGTGTATCGATTATCTGCATCAATTTGACTTACTTTAGTCTGTATTAAGCTGTCTAACTGTGTCATTTTGCTGTTGTAAACGGTTTGGTCAACTTTGTTTCTTACTTCCGTTTGTAGACCAATCACATCAGCTTTAATGGTCGTAAGTTGTTCGTCTGTTTCTCCCATAAATGCATGTATAGGCTCAAGTTCATCGAAAACACTCTGCACACCTTGTAGCGCATCCTTAGACTGCAACAATGACTCTTGCGCTGCGTCAAAACCTTCTTGTGCTATGCCGATTGCTTCCGCAGCATTTCCTGCAGCTATATTTGCGTTTCCATAGGCTTCTTCCGCTCGGTCTTTCGTATCCTGTATTTCCTGCTTAATCTCATCTTCCAAATCAATAAAATCAATGCGGGTACTGCTTGCAGATACTTCGACGCTAAATTCTGACGTTGTGCCATGAGTATTGACTGCTCGCACTCTGTAGTACCATGTTTCGTTGCTCCCAACTTCGTGTCCATATGATGATACACGTCCACGATAGACTAAAAATTGAGCGTCGGGTACAAAGTCTGCTGTTTGTGATGCATACACTTCGTAATGTGAGATATAAATCTTACTGTCGTACTCCCAACTCACTAATACCGCCCTAACCACACCAACGGCTTTAACGTTTACAGGTGTTCCGGGTTTAACATCTGGAAAACTGTTATCGTTGATTATAGGCGGTCTGCTTTGTTCTTTTTTTATTTCGTCAATTTCATCTTCTAACGGATCGCGTGACATATCTTTATAATTGCCTAATACAGTCTTGACGTTTTCCATAGGTCTTAAAATGTCGTATTCAAGTCCTGTGATTTGCGATTGCACTTCAATCGGCTTGCCGTAATGTCGGTCTATTATTGTCCCTGTATCGCCTAAAAAGATAGGTTTATCTACTTCGTAAATAGTCGCTTCATGATAAACTTCGGGTTCTTTTTCTTTCTGCAATGCCTCCCATGTCGCCCATAAGAGTTCTTCGGGGGTTTCATAGTCTTGGTTGCTAAAGTGTCCGAAACGATGCATGCGTGAGCCGTCAGCCTTTAAGTAGCCATATCTGGCTAAGGCATCGGGGTCGCCTATCCACTTTTGACCTTTCGGCTTGTCTACTGGATCTCCGTTTGACTTCTTCCACTCGACATCTTCAAACGTGATATAACGAGTATGACCGCCGGTTAATTCGCCTTCATCATCTTCTATTTCAAGCGACGCACCCTGCCCCCAAATTGCTGTAACCGGATAGGATAATGTTCTACGTTCGATTAATTCGGCATTGTAATCAGGTTGGATAAGTAGTCCATTGTCACGTCCTAAACGTGGTAGCAAATACATAATTCGCGTTGCGATTTCATTGTTGTCATCGAGTGTAATGTAATCGTGTAACACACCGCCCCACTCTTCAGCAATTTTAAATAGCGCCTCTACCGCATCAATCCAATAAAAATTGGTCGATCCATTGCCAAATTCTCCGGCTTCTTGACCTACCCAGCGACTGCCTTGTAATGCCCTAATCATTGCCGTTTGTGCATTTCCATTTTCGATACGTCTATCCTCGATAAAATGGTCGTACAACTCAAGCCATGACGGCTCACATTGCACACGCACGATATATCCATCACTGTTATAGATTTCGTCAATCTCTTTAATACGCATGAGTTTTAACATCTCTACATCTTGTTGTAATGCGTTAAACGTATGCTTAAATGCTACTTGATTTTCTGCCACGATCAGCGGCAATAATTCTGATTCTGAATCAACGTGGAATACAAAAGGATCATCGATTAAATGGTTTTGATAATCTTTAAACCACGTATCGATAAGCCCTGTATCTTCCGTTATGATATTTTTAAAATTGTCATCTTTGTCAAAGATGTATAGCATAGGTTTCCTCCTTTCTTAAAAGGGTTTTCCTCCTGTATGTCGAATAATGACATTTAGGGAGGTGGTATATATGCGTAATAGCTTTTCAGCAAACGTAAAAAAAGTATTTGAAAAACATGGAATAGAAGATGAGAAGTTAGAATTAGTTATAGCAGAACTATTCGACGACTTCCAAAAACACCTTCTATCTCCGAGTAGTGGTTTTGCTAATGAAATCACCAAAAAGCAAAACTTCGCTAAAAATGTTGATAGAGGACGTAGAAATCAATTTAGATGATCTAAATACTCATCGTAAGAACATCTAGTGCAACTTACTTTACCAAGAGAAGCTACTTCAAGTAATTTAGATTTCAAAATCAAGAACTCCATTTTCGTTTCTAAATCATCAACGTTATGGAGTTCTTCGTTGATTGCATGAATCTTTGAGCCCAACGTCCAATCCATAGTAACGCTTTTGAAATTTGCTATTTTTTCAAGGTCAGGTTTCTTTCTTGTAAAAGTCATTACACCTCTTCCTTTCGGTTCGATGTACTGATTATTTGCTCGCACTGGTTTGTATTCAGAGCCTTTGAAGTCAGCCCCAGTCGTAGTGCCTTCATCTGATAAATTGATAGCCGAAATGATTTTATTTGCATCGACCTTTAAATTCAACTTATTTCGCAAGTCTTCATTCATTTGTGTCAAGGTAGTGACCGCGCTTTCTAAATGGGAAACTCTACCTTCCAATTCTTCCATCTTTAATTCTTGCTTGGTTTTATGAATGATTGGCGCATTTTTAAGCGCTTCTTCTGCAATTTCCTTTGCCATCTCTATTTCTTTTTCCATCTTAACCACTCCTTTAATAATATCTCTCATGATAATAAACCGTAGTAGGTACGCTACTACTAATCTCCACGCTGCCGATATCTAACTCTTTATAGTTCGTGTCATTAATCACAATCTGATTAGATATATCTTTGTTATTCAATGTAACCCTGCGCTTTCGATAATCAATTTCTAAAATGTCACCACTTCTAAAGTCTCCGTTCAATACGATTTTGTTGATGTCTTTCAGTTCGTTCTTACCTGCGCCTTTAAAAGCTAATTCATAGCCTGTCACATTGCTTGTAAACTCTGTGTGAGTTCGCCAAAAGGTTGGTAAATGACCCTTAACGTTTACCGTTTCATTGCCATAAATCAATACGCTTTTTTCAAGCCCTGTTTTATCAACACATAAAAAGTCTAGTGATGTTTCAGAAAACGATACGATCTCATCTTCTTCCACCGCTCCCTCCAGTATCGACCAGTAAATACGATTAGGTTGGTCGTCAAATATCAATGGAGCTACATCATCGGTATTTAACCATAGCGCCATTTCTTCTGCTTTTTGGAGTAAGTCCTGCTTCGTATCACCATCGACTAAAAGTGATAACGGTAAAACGCTCGGGTCTCTTTTTACGTTGCTAATAATCCTTCCTCTACGCTCAACGAGCCTTGGAGACCAGTAAGGCCGCCCTCTTTCTAGCAACTTTATAAAACTTTTACGTTCTTCATTAAAAGTGAAGCTATTCATTAGTTATACGGCCTCCTTTTTCTCCTTGGTGACTTTCTTCGATTCTGTTTTTCTGTAACAGTTTCTTCTACCATTTCTCCGACCACTCTATCTTTCATGATGATGTCGTGGCCATGTCCTTCTTCAACTGCTTTAGCAATTCTTTCAAGTTTTTCTAATACTTCTTTATTCGACTTATCGTCAGTAAAGCCTAAACGGTCGCCTGTCTCTTTCCAAATTGCACGTTGTCGGACTTTCTTCGATGGATCATGACTGATAATCGATTCAGCCCAACCACCTTCTGCGATCCATGCGAGTTGTTTAGTGTCAATGATTCCACCGTCTGCATATCCTTTTAATCCTAATGGGTTAACAGGCTTTCCATTCTTTCTTGTCTCATAGTGCAAATGTGGTCCTGTCGAATCCCCTGTGCTACCTACTAGACCGAGGATTTCACCTTTCTTAATCGTTTGACCGACTTTAGTAAGAATCTTACTCAAGTGAGCGTAATACATTTCCCAAATACCCGATTTAACACGTACAAGATTACCAAATCCGCCCATGCGACCTGCATAGTTAACCTTTCCTGTTGTCTGCGATGGTATTGGTGCTCCTGATGGCGCTCCGAAGTCTGTACCAGCGTGCAAACGTAATGTATTGTGGATTGGATGCATACGATAACCGAATTGGGATGTGATCGGCCATTTAAATGCTGGCTTACCTGCTACATTTGGATTGTTATCTTTATTCTCTTTAAACATTCGTTTCAAGAATTCAACTGGTTTCGTTTTAACGTAGTCAAATCCACCTTTAACAATCGCTTTCGGTATCTCAGCCATACCGGATTGTAAGCCGATTTTATCCATTAGTTTAGTAATAATCTTGCCCGGATTTTTAACGTAATCCCATACATCGCCAACAGCTGACTTAAAGCTACCAAACCAACCTTTCGTGCCTTTAGCATACATCGGGATCTCGCCGTCAAGAATCTTTTCAGTTTCACGGTTAGGAATAACATGCGTTCCTTTTGGTAGATTCATGAGTGTATCTGTGTCCGGAGAAATAAACGACTGTCCGTCAGGTAGGTTGATTAGTTCGCGGCCGTATTTATCCCCGACTACTGCTAATCCACCAGGGTGTCCGCTTCCTTTGGTTCCGGTAGCGTATTGCGGATAGTTCCATTTGGCAACCTTACCTTTTACCCCTAACTTTCCAGTAACCCAGTTAACACCATCAACTACCTTGTTAAATGGCTTACCCGCCCATTCAATCATCGAATTTCCTACTTTTTTCATAGCACCAGTTGCTTTACCTTTTGCTTTAGTAATTCCATCGCCAATTCTACCTGGTAGCTTTTTCGCTCCATCAACAATATTGTTGAATTGCTCTTTAACGCCCTTCCACATATCTTTTGCAATTCTTACGAAATTGTCTTTCATTCCTGTGACGGATTTAATAATACGTCCAACAAAAGAATTTTCGATAGATCTTCTTATGTCCGAAATCTTGTTTGAGAAATTCGTTTTTACTAAGTCCCACATGTTAGAAATGTTTTGTCTGAAATTCTTAGCAAAATTAACTATAGATTTGATGATTCTACCGACGAATGAGTTTTTAATAGAATTAAATACAGATGAAATGTAACTCTTAAATGTCGACTTAACATTTGTCCATAAACTCGTGATATTAGTTTTGAAATTTTTAACAAAGTTAATAATCGCTGCAACAATTCTTCCTACGAAAGAATTCTTTACACCTTGATATACATTTGAAATCGAACTTTTAAAGGTGTCTTTAACCCACTTCCATAAGTTTTTAATATGGCCCCAAAATCCTGTTGCAAGACCACCGATTCCCTTTAAGATGCGTCCGATAAATAAAAGTTCAATCCAGTTCCAAACAACTTTAATTGCTCCAAGGAATAACTGTTTTACACCTTCCCACATTTTTGAGAAATCCCCAGTGAATAAACCACTGAAAATTTTAACTGCGCCCATTATAACGTCGAGTGCTCCAGTTATGATTCCTTTAATATTCCCCCAGACTTGCCTTATTATAAATTCAACAATCGGCATGACATAGTCAGCTATAATCCATTTCATTTGCCCAAAATTCCATTCAACAGCAGACCAAATAGCTTTTGCGACTGTACTTATGATAATTCCAATGTTTTTAAAAGCATCAATAAGTTGAGCGCCCTCTTGATTAATAAAATCGGTTATCTTTGCTTGTATTTCCCCGAAAAAAGAAAGCACTGCATCGAATCCTGGGCGAATCCAATCTACTATTCCAAAAAACAATTCTTTTAATTTTTCGCCCAATTCATCCACAAAATTACGAAACTTTTCAGATCTTTTGTATGCAACCACAAAAGCTGTTGCCAATGCAGTAATCACACCGATGACAATGCCTATTGGACCAGTAAGAACTGTAAACAGTCTAGCTAACCAAGGTAACTTCTTACCTACCGCCATGATAACGCCTTGCAGTCCGCCTTTACCAAATGCACCAGCCACTTTACCGACAATGCCAAATACCTTACCTAACCCCGTAAATAAGAAACCTAGAGGTTTTAACGCTTTACTAATGGCTCCAACAAACAATCCAAAAAAATATATAGCAGGCCCTAACACTGCACCAATTACAGTAAAACTTGCGATAAGCGCTTGAGTTTTTGGTCTAAGATTAATAAACGCTGTCATTAATTTTTGAAGCCAATCAACTGCTGTTGCCATCATACTTGCGATAATTTTTGCCATAGGCTCTAGTGCAGGTGAGAGTTCATATAGAAATTCATACAAACTATTTAATGCATTTTTTAATTCGTCCCACGCTCCAGATTCCCACATGTCTTGTCCTAATTGGGCAATTGCTGCTTGCGTGTTAATCCATGCACCAGTCATTGTTTCTCCGCCTTTTTTAGCAGAATCAGTCATCTTAGCAAAATAACCGCCAGCACCTTCTGAACCAACTTGCACTGCATCAACGAAGTAGTCAAGTGATTCTTCCATCGATATAGAGCCATCCTTTAGCATATCTTGCGCTTTTTCAGTAGATACACCTAACACGTTAGCTACATGACCTGCGAGATTCAAACCACGTTGTGCCATCATATCTAATGTCATTTGGTCCCATCCACCTGAGCGAACAGCCTTCATGATAATGTCGTGTATTTCGCCTTCCATGCCGAGTTGACCAGATCCAACGGAAAAGTCATAGATAGATTTCATGATTGCTTCTGATTTGTCTAGTTCAACGTTTGATTGAACTAGTTGAGATAACCATTGCCCGGTATCCGAGTTCATGAACGCCGTTCCTTTTGTTAGCCCTTTGATAGTATCCCAAGCTCTTTCGTATGATTCTTCCGTGCGGAATACGTTTCTCATTAGGATGTCGAGTTGTTCGTTAGCGATCATACGTTGACCGCCTCCGATTGCAGCAGCAGTATAAAAAGCAGTCAAAGGCGATAACGCCACAGACGTATTTTTCCCAAACTGCTTAATGTCTTTGCTCCAAGATCCCAACGTCTTACTTGTGGAGTTTATTGCATTTCCAACGCTTTCAAAACTTTTCTCAGCAACCTTACTAACTTTTTGAATGCTGTTAGAAATATTTTTTGAGTGCTTATCGAATGTTTCAAAGGGATTTATCATTTTCTTCGATGATTCTTTGGTATGCTTGGCCAATCCATCAATTTCTTTCTTCACGCTTTGAATTGTCGATTTCAAACCACTCGCACGTGCTTCGAACGATGCTCTTAACTCTCTAATTGTCGCCATCGTAAACCTCCTTTCTTCCGTTTTTTATTCACCTGTTAATCAATTAAATCGACGTACTCTGAGTAATCGAAGTCCCATTCATATTTCAAATCTTCTTTTCCTTCGTTTTCAATCTCTGGTGTGATCAATCTTTCAAACTCTTTTTTTGCACGCAAATACTCCTGACTCGGCTTTTCCTGTAATGGTTGAGAAAATATATTAGTAAGATACTGAATGTACAATCTTGCTTTTTCTTGCTCAGTTTTCGCGCGTTCTTTTTCCAACTCCATATCCATATACTTTAAAATCTCAACCGCAGGACTTCTGACAACTTCTTTCCTTCCACCTAATTGTTTAGATAACTTGAATATAAAAGCTTCTACTGTTGAAGCTCTTGTACTGTCGTCTCCTTTTTCTTGAAAAGATTCATAACTTTCTTTTGTGCTTTCGTCAGGGCTAAAGACTTTTTTGCACGATTTACCAACTTTTCAATGTCGTTTACTTCTAAGATTGCATCATAAATATCAAATGCTTCTTCCGGTTTTTGCTGTACAAACACGTCATATTCAATGCCCGACAGAACCGACAAGAGTTCGAAAACTTTTTCAGGTACTTCTAACAAAAGAACATCCAGTGAGCCGATTAAATTCTTTGCAAAATTTTGTGTGAAGAATTCTTCTGCAGTCTTCTCATCTCCGTCTTCCTGTTGAGTTTCTTCAAAGATTTCCTCCATTACTGATAGTAAGTTTTCGTCTTTAATAACTACATCAAAGATATCTTTGATTACTTTGATCGCCTTGGTCATCTGAATAATGTTAACTTCTTCAATTTCATATTGTTCTGCGCTTGTTGTGTTACCTTCTTTAATCTTGATTGTTACTTTCATGTCAAAATCCTCCTAATATATATTTGCGTATAAAAAAAGAGTAGGAAATCCTACTCTTCATCTGGTTCGATTAATGCTTTCAATGCCGCTACTTCTTCTGTTGTGAATTGTGGTTCTGCATCTTTGCCTGGAGGACCTTGTTCTCCGTCCTTCCCGTCAGTGCCCGGGTCTCCTTTAGGACCTTGATCTCCGTCTTTCCCATCTTCGCCTTTCGGACCTTCTACTCCATCAATCAGTGCTGCAAAGTCTTCCCCAGTTGGTTTCTTACCAGCACTAAACTTTTCTTTCAATTCTTCTTTTGTCGCCATTCGACATCATCTCCTAACTAATTATGAAATCCTCTCCAATAACCGCATCTCCAATGGATGCGGATGTATTAGGGAGTACCTTCAACTGCGTTCGGGTCTACTCCTCCACGGTAAAAGAAGTTCCCCGGCTTAGATGCGTCGAATCCTTCACGAGGCATCATAGTCAATTCAATTGAATAGTTTCCTTGCTCAGGGTTGTATTCTCGCTCAAAGCCGCCAATAGAAGCCATGTTATAGATCGTCCAATCCATATCCTTCACACTGTCCGGCAAAATTCGTGGGTGGATTCGCACCTTACGCCCTTTTACTTTTGTACCAATTTGTGCATCCATTGCCCCTACAACTTCTCCACCGTCAGTATCTGTAATGTCTTCCGTAGATGCTAATGCCAGTTCTAACAGTTCAGCATCTTCTTGTCCGACAACAATTGTCACTGTGCCTTCCCAACCAGTTAAACGTCTTTCAACAATCGTTTCCCCGAAGTCAGCAAATTGAAATTCGGCATATTGTGGCGTTAAATTCAACGAGCCACCTTCGGCCTGCAAATAATCTTTACCGTCAAATTTAATCTTGTTGTCACCTTCGCCAATTTCAATGTCGGAAACACCGAAAATATATTCTTTTTCAGCCATGTGTTATTCCTCCTTCAATTCTTTTAAAGTTGCGTCAAAGTTGACGCTGTATTCCATCACTCCGTCATTGTCACCAATGCGTAATGGTTCTGTTGTTGCCAAAATTAAAAGGACTAGGTAGCGTTTTGTTTCAACGACTTCCCCGTCCTTTTCATAATCGACCTCAACTATTAAATTAGATTTCTTGTGCAATTCATTAAATGCTTTTTCTGCAGCAAGTTTGGCATAATCCCAATCCGATGATCGCACCCACACTTGATAGCCCGGATAACGATACTCCATATCATACAAATCGGGCTGTGCGCCAGATGATGCATAAACAGTTCCTGTATTATCATCTGCATAGAAGTAATCAACGGACCACGTTAAATGTGGAATTACTGTCTTGAGCTCGTTCATTAAATGTTCTTGGATCATGACTCTACCTCCAGTATCCGCTTCAAAGCACGTTCATTCATTTTGTTGTAATCGGGTTCGATTGCTTTAATGGCATTTTCCATGTATTTACGACCAGGTTTGTACCCTCTCCACATGGGCTTGTTATGAGTGCCTCGTCCGCGTCCGCCAATATAATAATTAGGGAATTTCCTTCCCCTCTCATATTTATGGTGAACACCCATCCTATAAGGTTCTTCATGTCGTCTTAATGCATAAGCCATGTTCGAGCCGCCTTCAACAACGATATTTTCGCCTTTTCTTTGAGCTTTACCGAAATTGATAGAGTCTTCTAAATCACCATGGTCATGATGTACAAGCGCCTTCGTTCCTTCTTCTGCTAACATTCCGAACTCAGTCATTTCCTCCATGATGATGCTCTCCGCTTCTTCTTCCATCTTATCAAGGGCATCAGAAAACTCTTGTAGACCTTCCCATTCAATGTTAAACACATCGTCTTTAGCCATCGACAAACACCGTCCTATAATGGACTTTTGAGCCCATTAAACTAATAATGTCTTCTTTTGCTTTGATTGTGCCCTTAAATGGATTACCACCTGCATCCAATCCCTCAACTTCTGTACCCTCATCGGGATTAAAGTTAGGAGGTAAGTCTATTTCAAGATTCACTTTATGCTCACGTCCATCGCGTGTAGTTACTAATTGTGATTTAAACTGTACACGTGCTTCTGATTGCTTCGGTTTCGTTGTAGGCTTTCCGTACTTGTCCGTAATCGGATTGCCTTGTTCATCTAAAACAAGCATGTAAGCAGTGATTTCATGTGGCATAGGTGGCTTCATATCAATCTACCAACTTTCGCACCGCTATTCTTATTTAAAATCGCAAGGACAGCAGGTGCAATAAGTCCATTACGATTATTGCTATTCGTTTTACTTTCAGAGTCACCAAACGATACGGCAACACCTTTCACGCTATACGATGCCACACCTTGATTTCTAAGCGAACTAAAATCAGATGCATCACTTTCGAGCATGTACAATACCTGCAAAGAAACTACACGATCTGTTATCAGCGATTCTTTAAAATTATCTTTTAGCAACTCATGAGCGCTAAATAAAACCTTTTCCTTCGCATCGTCATTTAGTTCGGTAAACAATTCGTTTCCATGCATGCGGTCAATGTATTCTTTAATCGATTCATTCGTAATCATATCGATCACTTCGTTTCTTTTTTAGCTTTTGTTTCTTTAACAGCTGTTACTTTATCGCCTAAGCGATCAGCCTGTTCTTTAGTCAGTTCGACTTCTTCACCCGTTTGTACAATCGCACCCTTGTGCAATAAATATGCATTAGCAATATATTTCGGCATGTTATTTCCTCCTTAAAATATAATAGAGCGCCTATATTAGACGCTCTTTACTGCACTGTGAAATTTTCTCCGATAACCGCCTCACCAATAGGCGGCTCATTAGGGAGTAGAAACATCAACGATAACAATCGATTTCGGACGCTTGAGTGCAGGGAATACTGCTTTACCTACAATTACAGCTTGTGATGGTGGATTCTTTTTAATTTCAGTCGTAACAAACTTACCTGGGCTATATTCATTTTCGGATGTCGGTCCAACTACAGTCTCACCTAAGTTGTCACCTAATAGTACGACCTTGCCGTCGTCTAATAGTTGCACTTCTTCGCCATTAACAACAATTACATCATCGTTGATTTGATATGGTGGTAAACCTAATGCAGAAAATGCATTTTGTAGATCACTCTTCGTTAATAAGCGACCACCGTTATTCGTTCCATAAACTTGTGTACGAATTTGTTCGTTAGTTAATAGAGATGCCTCCGTTGCTGATGTCATGTGCATCACAGATGGCTTACGTCGTTGGTTTACACTTTGATATTGCTTTACCGCTGCTTGGATGTCTTCTAACGGTTTTGCGTCAGCATCACCCCATGCAACTGTTGCAGACAAACGGTTTTCAGATGGCACACCGAAGTCAACATCGATATAGATGTCATTTTCTTTATCTTCATATTTCAGTCCGCCAGTATAAAGCGCTTGAGCACGCATATATTCTTCAATATCATCGACACCTTGCGATAATTCATCGGTTGTAGTGTATACATAATCAATAACTTGCTTACGTTCTTGATCTGCACGTGGACGGTTGAATGCGAGTAATTCCTTCTCGTCTAAGCGTACACCGTGTTGCACTTTTGCAACTTCCGCAAATGCTTTTTCAATTGATTTCTTATCACGCAATGGAGCAGATGCATTCCACCCTGTAATTGATGCACTGTCACCATACGACCCGTTAATTACGTTATACGCGAAGTTAATGTCGTACTCTGGACGCGTTGGCATGAATGCACTTAATAAGTATTCACGTAATGGCGGTACATTTTCAACATACCCTTGCAGTTGTTCTCTTTGAAATTCATCTAAATGTAATGGCATAAATTATTCCTCCTCTTAAACTATGCGTCGAAGCGCAAGTATCCCTTTACTTCTTGTTTAAATTCATCAGTAACACCTGTGCATTTGCGCTCTAGTGGGTGTCCCGCAACAAGCACCCCAACAATTGCATTAGAGCCGCTCACAAGCTTCACATCATGTGCAGTTAATCCAGCACCATCACGAGCGCCACCCTCTTCTCCTGCATCTGTCCAAGGTACATATAAACCTTCTTCTCCTAAATAGACAGCAGTACCAGCTTTCACATATCCATTTTCAGCAACATCACCGAACTTACTTGCATCTAATGTTGCACCGCCTGTTTTAAATTCCATTCCAACAGAGTTACGTAAAAATTCTTTTTGACCGAAAATCGTTTCAGTACGTGGTTGTAAATTCATAATTATTTATCCTCCTTTTTGTGTCGTTCCAACGCTTTTTGTCGTCCCGCTTCTTTCGGGTCAACCTTCTTTTTCTTGTTTCCTTTTTTACGAGCACCAGGCACATATGATGATCTACGAGTTTTCTTACGTGCTTCTTCATCGTCTTCTTCTTCATCATCCACGGCACCGAAATACTCCGGAAACTCTTCTTCTAATTCCTCGAACAATTCATCAAGGTTCTCTGCTTCTCCATCTTCATCCAATTCAATGTCATCCACGTTGATCAGACGTGCTAATAACTTTGGATTCACTTGATTATCAACGGCATATTCCTTAACCATTGCTCGCTTTTCTCTACGTTCAGCACGTAGGAGCTTCTTTTCCTTAGCTTGCAACTGTTCACGAAGTGTTTCTGTTTCATCGTCATCATCTTCGTCACCTTGCTTGCCCTTCTTCTTGCCTGCCTGTTCTTTGAGTCGGCGATACTCTTCTGGATCAATTCCATCAAATTTCTTCATTCTTTTGCCTAATTGTTTCTTCAACCGTTTGTTGTATTGCTTTTTGAATGCCGGGTCTTTCAGCAACTCATCTAAATCTAACTCCTCATCATCTTCATCAGATTCGTCATCATCGATTCCCTCATCATCTTCATTGTCTTCTTCATCAGCGAAGAACTGCAAGTCTAGTCTCAACGGTTCTTGTAATGTATCCTCATTCGTTTTCGTAGAATGGTCACGCTCAAATAATGAGATAAACCATAGATATAATTTAACTAACATGTGTATTCCCTTTCTCTGCTTAGGTGCAGGAGCCATTACTCACTTGCTTTTAATGTCATCAGTGGATTGGACATAATAAAAAAGCCTTTTATGACGTCTTGCTTTAGGACGTGTGTTAATTTCTACCTGTTCCATTACAAAAGTTACATTTAGTTGTTGTGTCTGGTCCTCTTACGGAACCGCCGCCAATTATAGCCATGTTTTGCATAGCGTTTAATTTCCCACTACCGCCACAATGACAACATATGTCTTTTGATAGTTTGGCTATTGCATCAAGTGAGTTTTGAAATTCTGTTGGTTTACGATGCAGTGTTCTTACTAACTCTTTAGGCATTGCACTATTTAATCTATTCCACATCATTATCACTCCTAATAACAATCAGATATGCTCACTTTAAACATGAGCGACCACCTCCTGTTATGCGCTTATTTCTGGCTTGATAAATTCTCTACACTTCGCTGACGGAACTGGATAAACTAATTCAACGGTAAACCCTACAGAACCATCATCATATTTAGTGTGGTTAATCTGTACAGTTTCCAATTCATCTGTGTTCACATCTTGTAACATTTCAATCGCTTGTTTTAATATCTGTTCCTTTTCCATGTTTTCTCCCCCTTTTATTTAATTATCCTTATCATTCTTTTTTGAGTTTGCGACAATGGCTTTGTAACCATCTTTGCTGAATATCCCTATAACTTCATCGGATGCATCTTTGAAAATAACTTCATCTGTTTCATTGAGGATATAAGCAACGTTTTTTATAATTACATCTGGACCATCATCAAACATAACTAAATAATCCATATCATGACTCACCTCTTATTATTTAATAGACTTCGTTAACCGTTTACTCCTAAACTCACTCTGCAACTCTTGAAATCTAACGGAATTTGAGCGTTTCGCGCGTCTGAAAGCACCTAACGTTTTGTAGTTTTCAGCGCCCAACGTAGCATTCCACTCCATGAATTGTTTTTTCTCTGCGTTTGATTTTCTGTTTAGTGACTGTTGCCTTTCGTATGCCGCCTTTTGTGACTTGCTACGAGTGTCTTTGTCTTCGTTAAATGCTAATGATTCATGTTGTGCTCGTAATATTTCCGCATCTGTTTTGTACGATTCAACCCATACAGACATTGAGCACTGGCAATTGGGATGTCTGATAATATCTTTTGGATCTAAATAAGTATAATCTGTCCTGTTCGGATTGAGCGTAAATACAATACCTCTTAATGGCGCACATTGATGGCATGTCGGTGTGTTTCCTGTAACTATAAACAAGTCCATACCATTTTCACGGTATCTTTCAGCAGCACCTTTTGTGTGGGCTATCTTTAAGTTAGTTCTCGTAACGGTTTCGGCATAAAAGTCTAGTGGCAATCTTTTACCATCAATCGTAATAAATGATGTCATGCCTTCTTTTGCAAATGATTCAGCGACTCTCTGCGTAATCACGTCCCGCGCCCTACCGTGTATAACTCCGCCTTGCAGTTCTTTTTTTACATCAGCTAATGCTCGTTCGATACTTCCGACAGCATTAATTCTTGCGGTTCGTATTGCCGCTTTCAAATCAAGAATTGTATTATCGGTAATTTCTGCGATAGCTTCTAAATGGACACGCGTCTGAAATGCAGATTTAACCTTGCCATTACTAGCGATGCTTGAAGCAATACCATTTACGGGGTCAATCCCTGCGTTCTTTAACAGCTTTGTAGCTTCATCCACACCGTCAAAGTAAGTTTCAAGAACTTCTTTCGCTATTACATCATCAATCTCCAAATTCAATCTACTGAACATTTCATTGATAACATTGAGTGTCTGTTGAGCGACCTCATCGTCTGCGATATTTTGATTGATTAGCAAGTTTAGGATTTCATGTTTTAAGGCACTGATAATCTCAAGTAATTGTTTTTGATTCATTCTTCATCATCCTGTTCAATCGGATTCCCTTCCTCGTCACGATTGCCAAACATTTGTTGCAACGTCTGTCTACCGTTTAAAAGCGAGTATGAATCATCATTACTTCTTTCTGTTTCAACACGATACAACTCCTCCTGTATCCACTCTTCTGATGCATTCGGGTTGTTACGTCTAATAGTCGTTTCAAGCGACTGTGTCTTATCTGTGTAAGCAAGATTGTTTTCTTCAATCAATTCTTTACGACTGATTGGAATCATCGATTTCAACAAGATTTCGGGTTCCTCTATCACGACTGCATCATCATTGAAATTCGCTAGCCATAATGCCGATTCAATTAACTGCTGCAAGAAGTAAATATACTCTGATTGAATTTGCTCCGCTTTAACAAGTGACGTAAACAAGTCATAGAACTTAGCGACACCAGATTGAGCACCTGTCGAACGATTGTCCATGTAAAAGTCGACTACCTTCTCAGATGTCTTTGTTTCCATGAGCATTAACTTCATGAGGTCCTTTACCCACTGGATGTCACCAATCTTTGTAACATCAATCTGAATGACTTCAAGTGCTTTCCCTTGGTCATCAAATGTTGTAATTTCTAAATCACGATGATCAATACGTCCTTCTTCCCCATAACGTTCGTACGCTTTATCTTCTAGTGCTTGCATTATTTCTTTCGATACCGCAATACGTGGTTTACCGTTACGTTCGAATGTGATGGCGTTTCGTGTAAGTGTCCAGTTAATTTCGTCTTGTTTGCCCTCTTGACCTTTTAAACACGAGCTTCCCAACGGATTCATGAATGTCTTTTCATTTGGCCAGTAAATAATAAAAGGCCTACCCCGTCCAGAGTAAACCTTTTCTAACTCTTCCATGCCGAGGAGCTCTTTCGCTTCTTCTTCTTCGACTTTTTCTGTTTTCTTTTGTTTGTTTAATCGATATAAGATATGCTTCGTGTGCAAATCGTCTTTGTGAATTTCATCTTTCGGGCACCATTTACACTTCACTTCTTCGCGATATACATGCAGATACTGCTCGTCATTGATTTCTATTTCATAAGCGAGATCTGCACCTAACCCATTGTCGTGAGGATAATACACATCACGCGCTTTAAAGTCTAAACGTAATCCTCTATCGTCTAACCACGGAACGCCTACAAGCCCACCATCCAGCTGTTGTTGTAAGATATTGCCCCAATGCTCGAATGTTAGATTGCTGTTTTTTGTAATCTGGTCAATGACTTCTTGCTGTACGTTTATAATTCTGCTTATTTCATCGCGTGGTTCATCAACGATTTCATCAGTGTCTGCATTGATTTCTTCCGCTTGAAAGTCATCCACGGATAATGACGATACGATGTTACCGATAGACCGACTCACAAGCATTGCGGGTATCTCAGGTATTAACTTACATAAGTTTGCAACGATGTAGGGTGTCTGCACGTTTCTTGCATGGTGCGTACCGTACATAATGTTGTCAGTTATTTCCCCTTGCTCAATTAGATTCTTAGCACGTGGGAAGATTTCTGAATGCTTTCCCTCGTATAAATCCCTGTAATAAAAAATATCGCCATGTGTTTTCTTAATCACATCGGCGTCAAACTTTTCCCAATTCGGCATGCGTTCACTTCCTTTCTACCATGCGTTTGCGTTGCTTATACTTGCCCCGCCTTTTAAGTCCGCTACCTCATAACCATCTAGCCCATACCAAATAGCACTAAATGTGTGTGGGTCAATTTCGAATTCATCAGGAATTATTTCACCTGTTTTATTCTTTTTATAAGTTAAGTCTTTCAACTCGTAAATAGTATTCTCACAATTACTAGAACAAATGATTTTCTTAAACCGCTTTACCTTCTTAATGTTTTGCAACCTTGAACCTGGTCCTTTTTTAGCACCTTTAATATTAAATCGATTTTGTTTGAAAAATTGAATCGTTTTAGGTTCGGCGGAGTCTGCAATGATAAGTTCTCTTGTTTTAGTGAACTCTTTCAATTCTTCGGCGGTTTTATCGTCTGTCATTTTGTTCTTGTAGTATTCCCAATAGATGTACAGATACTTCTTTTCGTGGTCTATTGCCATACGGATTACTGCGTTGTAAGAATCCTCAAATCCAAAGTCCATTCCTACCCGCTTCATTGATGGTCTTACTCTATTAACCTTCTCCATCACGTCATCATGACTCCAAACTTCAAACTGCGGTAACACCCTTACTCCATTGACTCCGAAACGCCCACGCCTTGCTACCCTATGCAAATCAGGGTCGTATTCTTTCAACTCTTCCAGCTGCTCCACGTAGCTTTCGGGTAAAAACACATTGTCGTCAGCCGTTGAATGATGATAGTAAGTATCACCCACTACAACGATGCGTTCTTCATACAGTTGCTCATCATCTAACACAAGTCTCTTATTAAACGGATCTTTAAAGAAATGCTTAAAAGTCCAGTTATTTTCACTAACTGGATTCGTAGAAAGTATCATATGTAACTTTAATGTCGGATGTCGTAAACGTCCGATCAACTCTTTAAAGCCTTCATATTTAATTTCTGAACATTCTTCAAGCCATATTAATGACACGTTGTTAATAGACTTTAATTTCTCTACCTTGTCCATCCCACGAAATATAATCTTACTACCATTCGGAAAACGTATTTCCATAGGAGATGTGACAGTCCTTATCTTCTCGCCCAACCCTAAATCGACAATTATTTCACTAAACAGTGAATAAGTAGAGTCTCTGTGCGTGTCGTAGACTTCACGAACCACTAACGCTGTTCGTTTTTCTTCTAGCAATTTCAATATGACCTTTAGTGCAACGTGATAAGATTTACTGGATCCATAACCACCGACTAGCAACTGGAATTTCTGTTCCCAATCGAAAAGAAAATCTTCGAAGTGTGGATTTGCTTGCTTTTCGATAACTGCCATCAGCTGTCACCTGCTCTTGTGATTCTGATTTCAATTGGTGAATCATCATCAGATGCTGTGACTTTTTCAGTTTCTGCTTTCACTTTAGCTATATCTGTTTTAATCTTTTCTTCTTGCAGGCGCTTCTTGTCGTTATCGGATAAGAGATCTGTGTACTTAGCTAGCGTATCCAATGCCTTCATTTTGTCGGCTAATTTAACGGACACACCATCTTTACCTTGCTTAACTTCTGTTAGGATTGTTCCGTCTATTTCGTCATGGTTTTTAAACCTTACATAGTTTGCTAAATAAGTTACTGGATTGCCTGCATTGTCATAGATAGCCACGCCGTCCTCATTTCGCTCTTCACGTTCTTCTGTGCCGAATTCCATAAAGTCAGTTATGTCTGCAAATGCTATGTCGATGTATTTCTGAATCACATCTCGTGCATCTAACATTAAGCCGCTTGTTTGCTCGTCTTTCATGCGCTGTATTTCTGATTTAATCTCAGTATTTCTCAGTAAACTATGTCCATTACTCATTGCTGTCGAATAAGCACATTCATACGCCTTCTGATAAGCCTTAGTAGCATTAAAGTATTTAATGTAGTAAATACAAAAAAGCCGTTGTTTATCTGTCAGATTATCCGACTCAACAACTGGCTCATATTGCTCTTTTTTTGGTTGCATCTTTTTTGGAATAGTTGCATCTTTTTTCTTTTTGGTTGCATCCCTCGACCAACCTTCACGACTTCTTCTGCTTTTCAAAGTTCCTTCTTTCACACCATGCTTTTCAGCCAGCGCTTTGAATGTTATCTTTGTTATTTCCCATTCTTTTCTAATTTCATCCCAATTAGGCATCTACATCACACCTACCTCCTTATTTTTAGGCATAGAAAAAAGCACCCAAAAGGATGCTTCGATTTTAGATCACATAGATCCGCTTTCAATACTTCTCGATTCAACTTTAGTCATTTTCTTTTTGTAGTATTTTCCATCATCAGTCTTAACATATGCATAGGCTGTAATTACTTTGCCTTCGGGTTCTCCTAGCTCTAATAATTTATGACTTACTTCAGACTCAAGCATAAGGAATCTCTTGGCCTCATTCCAACCTAGACGACTGTCTTCTCCGCAATTCTCTCCTGCTATTAACATATCTTTACCTTGATCATTGGTATACATGATGCCGAAGTTTCTTATATGAACAGGTACGTTTCTTTTGTTTGTAATTCTAACAGTCCATTTATCTCTTAACTGGAACTCTATTTTTATCTTATAATATGAATTCGATATGCTAACGTAAAGTGTGATCATTATCCCGACAAAAGTAAATATTGATAACACAATGTTACTGATTGCAGAAATTGCTTCCCAATTCAAATTACTCATTGAACCCACCTCCTACTCACAATAATATCAGAGCATTCGGTGAATAACTATAAAACATCATCGTATGTATCGGGGCTGTTGGAGGCAGCGTACTGTTCGCCGCACCCCCTCTTTTTATTTCTCCCCCTCTGACATAGTAAAAATCGTATAGGATTCGTATAGGGCACTATGCACTTATTCTTTCATCGACCTTTTTCCTAGCCATACGAATGTAGTATTGAACAGCGCTTTTACTAACTCCTAATTCATCTGCGATTTTACTCATGCTCATACCTTGCCCCTCATGCAAAATATAGCACTGCCTTTCTCGTAATGAAAACGATGAAAATATATCCCCAAGAATTATCTTTTCTTCTTTAGTCAAATATAAATCCTTTTTGTTAATGTCATTTTCTTCTCGTAATTGTGCTTCAATGTCCGGGATTAAGTCCATATTATCCATCTGCTGCACATGATAAACCGAATTAACATGAACCCCTTTTTGATATACAGGATCTCGCCCGGTCTCCAACCAACTGATTGTCTCACTCATATCTCTAATCATACTGTTAATCATTTTCTCGTCCTCCGCATCTTTAAGGTTTTCGGGATTCAAGTTTCGTTTCATTTCGGACAACGACCTACGATGCGCTGTATACGACGCAATCAATTCATCGACCCAATTGCTCATCGCGTGCCACCTCGCTGTCTAAATGCTCCACCCTTTCCCCTGCGATACGTTGGGCGGTCAATGCCCATTAACTCTTTGATGTCCTCGTTTGTAAGTTCTTCGTTCGTTCTCATTTCTTTTTTGCGTTGTTCTTTTAGATTCTTTTTTAATGCACGCATATGACCCCTCCTCGAATACTTAAACCTTAATATCTACCGAACTTTGATTTACAGGTACTCACTCCGCATTCTCTCCTGTTCTAGCTTCTATAATTTGAATATATTCTTTATCTCTCTCAACTCCTACGAACCCAAAGCCCTCACGTTTTGCGGCAACTAAAGTCGAGCCACTTCCTGCGAACGGATCAAGTACAACTCCTTCAGGCGGCGTGATTAAACGCACAAGCCAAGCCATTAGGTCGATCGGTTTTACGGTTGGATGGTTATTCTGCGTTGGCTTTGTATTAAAACGTTCAATCCCGTATCCTTCACCTTTTTCCATATCGAAACGTGCCTTTTTTTCTAAATCAATCTCTCTCCCCATCCAGTCACTGTTTCTATCTTTTTTGCTCGCCTTTTTCGACAAATCAGCAGGGGATATATTAAAATGTTTGGAGTAAAACTCTTCTGATTCTAGTGTTATGCAATTTGCAGGGAAGCGTCCTTCACGTTCTTTCGTGACGTATCCTTTAGCCGAGTCGTCGCCACCTTTGATTCCTCCAAAAAGAGCGTTACTTCCTGACGTGTGCGATGCTAACTTCTCACCCCCTAACCTCGATGCATCAATATTAATGGCTCCTGTGCCATGGTTTTCTACGTTTTCTGTCGTATTACACCCGTATTCAAAAGGCTTTCTAGCCATAATGATGGGTTCATGAGCGGGTTTTAACCCTGTCCCCCACCCCTGCCACTTTTCAGAATTGATGCATTGTTCGACTTCATTACTAACTTCTCTTTTTTTGGTATTTCTATCGATCAATAAATATTTAATGTCTTCGGGAATGTCTGCTTCATCAACAGATAATACATCCAACAATTTAGGCACTTTTTCAAGTGTCGGAATAGCCGCTTGAGACCCTTTCGTCGTATAGTGTCCTGCCATTCCATTTGTGCCGAGCGCTTCGTCGATTTGGCGGTTGGTTACTCCGTTATTGTCTCGAACCTCTTTTATCCATTCAGTGATTTTTATAACTTCATTCCTCCTATGTGCTCGCTTATTAATCGCTTTACTTATATCAAGACTTTTTGGGAAACCACTAAAGTAAATCCACTCAATAACATCCCGAATCTCAAAACCTGCCAGACGTAAACTAATCGTCATTAAATCTTGAGTTCGTGTGCCGGCGAACACTAACGCATGACCTCCTGGCTTTAATACACGATATACCTCACGCCAAACATCCGGATGGGGAACAAAAGAATCCCACTCCTTGCCCATGAAACCTTTGTGATTATGGTCGTACGGATCTCCCGCCATCCACTTGGTAAGCACTTCTGTGATGTCTGGTTCCTTACTCAATCCATATGGTGGATCAGTCACGACACTATCAACGCTGTTAGCTGGTAACTCCTTCAACCTCTCTAAGCAATCGCCGTGAAGTAAAACCCTTGTATCATTTGCCATTTCATCTAATAAATTCATTTGCATGTTTATCTCTCCTCGTTTTTCAAAACAAAAAAGGACACCAAACAACAGCGCTATGCTGTCATCTGATGCCCAGTCGGTTTTTCCGTAATGGACTAAATTATTATCTTTTTATCCTGACTCGTTCACTTCTCACAACATCCAGCACCTTCCAGTTCTTCCAAACAAGAGAATCCTCCCCGAACTCCTTTGCCGGAATTTCTGTCCTAATGCCGTTAACCTCGATAACCACTGTATCTTTGCTTGGTTCCTCATTCATTTTTCTGACCAATGCGACCCCTCCAAACTAATCAATTGGCTTTACGATAATACATACGTTGCATAACCGCCCTAAACTTTTGATCGATTTGCAAGCCGTTATACTTTGCACTAAATCTATCGTTATGTCTGTAATCAAAACTCTTGACCATATTCATTTCATCATCTTTTTTGAGCAGCTCATAACCACGCTTTTCCAACTCTTTAATAGCTTCTTCTAGTTCTTTGCTGCTCCAACGCTCGATGACCACCTTTTGCAGTTCCCCTCGCATACCTGCCACCCCTTATCGTTGTTGTCTCCCTCGCTTAATCCCATTCTTCATGCCGTTTGCATAACCTACTATGCAAGACATAGCAGCAATAGCCGTTGCACTCGTGATAAGCGTTACCGCTTCGGTTAATGTGATTTCAGTCATTTTGATTCCTCCAGTGATTCTTCAACCTCTTTTACTAAATGTTTATATAAGTTTTTAACACTTTCCTCTGTCATATAATCCAATGCTTCTACATTAACTTTGTGTTCTTCTAGTGTTTCTTTTAATCGTTCAATCATTCCGATTCCTCCAATGCTTCAGTAGCTTCTCTTTCGGCATTTTGTAAATAATGTATTTTTACGTCTTCACTTTTATTTGAATATAACGCATACTTTATCTCACTTCTCACGGACTCAATCGTTTCACGATAGCGTTTGTTTTGTTGTTCGAGTTCGATATTTTCTTGAAGTATTTCTCCACAGATACAATATGGACAATAATCTAATCCATTAAATCCTTTTCCATTGCAGTGTATACAATCATCTGCATAATATTTTTTCATTGTTTTATTGACCTTTTCCCACTTATCATCATCTGATGTACTAGGATTATTTATCGTCATGTCGATTATGTGCATAGCGCTGTCGCATAACTCAAGATCCCTTTCCAACTCCTGCACTCGTTCGGCTTTCTCATGCAAAAATTTATAATCATCTACGTCAACCGTCAAAAATACAAATTCGCTCGCATCTTTCCAAACTTTTTGTTGTTTTAATTTTTCCAATCGCTCTTTATCTGTCATTCTTGCACCTCCATAAAGTCCAAAAACTCGTCAACCGTTACATTAGTTGGGACTAACTTGTGAATCGCTTGCTTTGTTATAAATTCAATCGTTTCAAATTTGTCCTTTTCCATGGCTACAACATACATTTTGTTCCCATGACTTACTAAGAGACTTAATGACAATTCACTTAAATTGATTTCTTTCTCTTTATCCGTCATCCAACCTTCACCCTTTCTTCTCCATTTTCAATCCGATCCATCATTCGCACCGTATTCGCAAGGTTTAACGTGATGCACTTCTTATTCGGGATGATGTCACCATCGCCATAAGACTTTGCTAACCCCTCCAAATAGTTTCGTGTCGCCTTAAATCCGTTTGCTAGTCGTTCGCTTTCCTTTGTGACCTTTACCATCATCGCTTGCGATTGTTTGTACTTATCCAACTCTTTTAAAGCTCCAATAATTGCTGGTAAATAGTTTTCGACTAGATACATCTTTCTGCAATCCGATTCATCGTAGTTCCCTGTTTCTTCAAGCGTTTTAATCTCACGCTGTAATTCTTTTAACTCTTGCAACATCGTCTGACCCCTCCGTAATGATTAAAAATTCACAACTGCATTCGTGGCACTTGTACATCGTCAGCGGTTCATCGCATTCGTGATACACCGCTTCGCCAACGTCCTTTCCTTCGCATTGTGGACACGTCATGCTCTCACCCCATTTTCGATAGATAGTGCAGCGCATATCCTTTTTCACTTACTACACGCTCGCAATTATTAACAAACTCTCCATACGGTATTGACTTGCGACCACCGTTTTTAGCACCTTCCCAATACGTTTCTAGCGTTTTGAAAGGTAGTAGATATATTTCGTCATGTTTCTTAAATGAAACGATTAGGAAGCTGTGTGCGCCTTTTTCGTGCCATGATTTTAAAAAGTTATATTGATGATTTGGTACGTTTGATAATGCAAAATTCGTCCGGTTACTTGTTTCTTTTGCATCGAATGCGATTGCCCTGCTGTCGTGTATACCTAAATAGTCGACCAGCTCCCCTCGCATTGTGTGACCTGTAACTCGCCCTTTGTTATTGCTTAATATCTTGATAGGTGTAGGAATCTTGCGAATATCTGCGATACCTTTGTTGCGATATTGCCTGTTCGTCATGTCTATCAGTTTTTCAAGCACCGCCCCACGATTTGCGTGGATGCGGCTGTATGTTTTTCTGACCATATTGTCACTCCTTCATGACCTTCAAAAAGTGCTCTTGTATTTTCCATGCCGTTTTATCGCCAATGCCTTCAATTTCCGTCAATGTCTGCATGCGGTCTTTTAAAAATCCGTAGAATTGGTCTAACGCTTCTTTTTTCCCTGCTTCTCGACCTTTGTTCCATGCCTGCGTTAGCGTTGGGTCTAGTGGATTTTTTGGAACATAAGAATTTGCCTTCATCATCAACCGACCACCCTTTCAATCGGAATACCGTTTTTTCTCTTTTGCATGATTTTCCTCTTCGGATGCTTGATGTTTAGCACTCCACGCCAAACAATCCTCCATCCATCTTTTTTCATTTCTTTTAACTCTTCATCCGTGAATTCACCAATGCAATACAATTGTTGCAAGCTAACTCGTTTCGTTAGTTCCGTTAGACGCATGATTTTCACCTTCACTTCTCAACAAATCCCGTAACGCGACTTCGAAACAACTGAAACATAAATACTTTCCGTTTTGCCTAACTGGATAGGTTTTGCATTCCGTACATATTTGATCGCCTTCGTTCTTCTTCATCGCCATCGCCCCTTTACAAGTCTGATTGTTTTACGTAAATCCCATTCCTCATTGCACCATCTCGATTTTTAATTTTGTTGTAAGCTAGTTCGGCACAATCCTCAATATCGAATCCGTATTGTTGCATCATGATTGTCAAAGAAACGAATACATCTCCTGCTTCCGTCATTATTTCTTTATCTGATAAACCTTTATTGATTGCTCCAGCCAGCTCTCCGATTTCTTCGGTTATTTTTTTGAATTGCTTGTCTGAATCTGCCTTATCCAATCCACGTTCTTTTGACCACTCTTTAATTGCTCTCGTTGTAATACCTAGTTTCATAACGTTTGACCCTTCCTTCCAAACTCACTGTAGTTGTTGTTTATCTAGCATTAGAAATGACAGTAGATGTTCCGTTTTCTGCCTTTCTAGCTTGACTTGTACTTTCAACCCATCGACCGCATTTTGCTCGTCATATTTAGATGTCATGGCTGAGTTCCTCAGGCTCTCCAATTCATCTTTTAATCTCGCAATCTCGTTTAATGCTTCGATATGATCTGCTTTAGCGTTATCGTTTAAGCGTCTTAGTTCATCGTTTTCTTTATTTACGTCGTGCAATTTACTTTCCAGCTGCATGACCTTATTCGATTCTTTGTTTAAGTTGCCTACAAGACCCTCGATTCTTTTCTTTAGCTCAACGACTTCTTTTGCACTTTCGACCGCTACTTTTTCGATGTTTTTCGTCACTTTCTCCACCTCTTTTTTCTTTGGCTTATTTACTAATTCTTGACTGCGTTTTTTGCGTTGTCTTTCTGCACTGACATATGTGTAAACTGTTGATTTCTTTAACCCTAGCTTTTCCGCTATTTCATCCACCGACAACCCTTGCTTCGTCAACTCAATTGCTTTAGATGCATTAGATTTGTTTTCTGACACCTTTTCGTCTCCCTCCAACTCTCGCATGATTCTGACGCTGACTCCTGCCGCTTTCGCTAAATCTTTTCTCATAACTCCTTTTTCGCGCAATTTCATCACATCACTAGTTGTCATATCCCCACCTTTTTTCAATGTTTGTTTCACTCTGTCATTAGATATATCGAGTAGTTTTTCTCCTAACTCCGCCAACTCGATGCCGATTTTACAATGAGTCGTGCAATACCTATGACGCTCGCTAGATGATGAGCTGATTTCCTCGATTTCTTTGCAGCCGTTACAATGCTTGTCCTCTAAATCGCCTATTCGGTTTATGATTTCAAGTCGCATACTTGACACCTCCTAGTTAAAATGGCAAATCATCATCTGTCACATTAACTTGTCCTCCACCTGCAAACGGATCATTCTGCATACCGTTATTCATTGCGTAATTACCCGTATTTGCGTTTTGATTGTAGTTTTGAGTATTTGTATTAGATTGACCGTAATTCCCGTTATACGCATTGCTGGATGCATTATTTTGCATGTTGCCCTGTTGCTGATAACCGCCACTTTGATTTTGTTGGTTGTTCGTGCCTTTTGGTTCTAAAAATTGCACGCTATCTGCGACAACTTCTGTCATGAAAACTCGATTACCGTCCTTGCCTTCAAAGTTCGATGTTTGGATTCGTCCGTCTATACCTGCTAAACTACCTTTCTTCAAAAAATTCGCTGTGTTTTCAGCAGTTTTTCTCCAAGCAACACAGTTAATAAAGTCTGCTTCACGTTCACCTGCTTGATTCGTAAAAGTGCGGTTGACCGCAAGCGTGAACCGACATACCGCAACTCCCGACTGGGTATATTTCAATTCAGGGTCTTTCGTTAGCCTCCCAACAAGCACTGTTCTGTTAATCATTCAATTACCTCCACTTCAACCTCTACAAATTCAAAGTTGCTCATGATATTCGTATAACCAAAATTACAAATAGCGTGACTACCAAAATTATCTATCATAGCTTGCTCGTGTTTTTTAAAATCTTTAATCGCTTGATCCTTATCTAAATAAAGGATTGCCTTATCAAGATTTGTCGTTAACCAGTCGTATTCTTCTAAATCATCGCTAAAATACCACTCTCCGTTTAAGCCGTTTTCTGCTTTTACTTTATCTTTCAGACGTAGCACCCAAGCTTCTTTAATCAATCCAATGCCCTCCTCGTGTCAATTCTCTTAAACAATCACCACAGTAATTCCATTCATACAACTTTTCTTTTCGCTTGCAGCGATCACATTTCTTTTTCATTTGCCGTCACGCTCCCTTATACTTCGTTTCAATTCCTCGATTACATCGTTTTTCCCTTTGGCATATCCGTTGTAGTAAATAGCCAGCACTATCGACATGATGTATGCCGACCACCACATTGCTTCGATTATGCTCATGTCACCCCTCCACTTCGTCGTGCCAATCAGTCCAAAAGATTTCGCCACGTAACAATCCCGATGCTGCATCATCTTGTCCAAATGTCCGGATCGCACAATAGACCATGCAAAACGTCATGCTTGTATCTTCGTGTAAGTAGCCTTCGTTCATGCCCCTTTTGCAGTATTCGCAAGTCCTCGCATACTTGAATGGCTTTTCGTATACATAAAAGTCAGTGCTCATGCCACCTCATCCCTTTCCAAATCCCGATTAACAACCTCAATCAACCAGTCTTCCGTTTGCTCTGGTGTCTTGCCGATTACTTTCGCCAGTTGCCTTACCTGCTTATCAATCACCTTATCTAGCTTGCTATTCGTTTGACTCATGCCGACCGTTAATACGATGCGGTCAATCATGCGTTGGATTTCTTGTGTCATTTCGATTCCCCCAAGTATTTGAGGTCTTCGGCGAAATAAATAACTTTTATTTGATCATAATTTTCTTTTGTTATCGTTCCTACGGATGCATTCATCTCAACCCACAATAAATCTCCTTTAACTTCCGTTACTCCTGTAACGATTTTTCCGTGGACTATTAAATCGCCTTTTTTAAATTCGAATACATTCCTACCATGCTTCGCCCACCATCTACGCTGTTTTTCTTCTGCGATTTCTTCGGGTGTGGCGTGTCTTAGATGCTTGTAAAGTCCCGGATTGGCATTTATTTTTAAACACATCATTTTTCCCAGTTCGTACGCTTTGTCATTGGTTGTATTTATCATCCAATCACCAACCTTAAATTCTTCCTCCACTTCATAACCATGATGCAATGCTCTATATAACCCACCGAATGTTAATCCTTTAAATTTTTCGTCATAATCGGATACAACTAAATAGTCATACAGAATATTTTCGTAATCTCTATAACTTTCCTTTTCAATCGCTTCCGCCTGCACCTGCGTTAATTTAACTTTTTCCGTCATTCCATTTCCTCCTAGTTATCCAAACAATATATTTTCGAATTCAACGTTTTCGTTTTCTGCTTCCTGATCTCTGATGGATTCTTCCGGCATGTAAATCTCCATCGACATTCTTTTCACTCGACCGCTAACTCGTTCACCCGGATAATAATTTTCCAAATCATCAATCGGCACGTTTGATGTAAACAATGTCGGCTTCTGGTGTTCCAATCTATAGTCGATAATGTCGTAGAATATCCGCTCTTCAAATTCAGATGCACCTTTTATAGCGAAATCATCAATCACTAGCACTTCGACATTTCGGAATGATGCCACAACTTCACTTTCTGTTACTGGCGAATCTTTCGCGAATGTCTTTCTAACCTGCGATATTAAGTCCATTGATTTAATAAACGCGATATCCACGCCATGCTGACTAACAAGCGCATTTGCAACGCTTGATGCTAGCCGCGTCTTACCCGAACCTTTTATGTCGCTATACAGGTAAATGCCTTTTCCGTTATCTTTCATAATTTCAAAACTCTTAACGTAGTTGATAGCTGCCGTCTTAGCCGCTGACGCCCTTTCACGACTTACCTCTTTTTTATAGATATTCGGATCGAACGAACGAACAGTCGCATCTTTGAACATTGGTGGAATTCCTGATAAGTCTAGCTTTCTATCAAGCTCACGTTGCTTCTTCATTTGTTCGTAACAGTCACAAGGCTCCATCCATTCGGCTCTTAGTAAGTTACCGCCCTCGTCCACCTCGTCTTTTTTGTTCACTCTTGACCAATCCTTATACCAGATCCATCCATTGCCATCGCATTTCTTGTGTGGACAATCATCAGAAGTCGACGTTAACTTCTCGATTGGATTTTCCTTCAAGGATTCGTTGACGTCTTTCATTCGTTGCTTCAATCTTGGATTGGATTCGATCATCCGTTTGAACACCTCGTTGATTGGTTGCATTATTAGCACCTCTACTTCCATTTTTAAGTTTTAGTAGACCCTGCTTGGCTTCTGACTCTTTTGTATTTCGTAAAATACCTAATGTGTATTTTTCATTTTTGTCATCATGTTTGTCGAAGTGAGTCCACATTGCGTAATTAAGTTGATCAATACTGTATTTCGCGAACTTATCCAGTAAGTTTGATACTAAGTTTTCGGATATTCGACACGTTGACCTAGTCAATCTAATGCAGTCGATGTATTTAACTAAGATTTTCTTTGATACCCCCGAAGGCAGGACGTTGATTTTTAAATCAACAAAAGCTTCTACTTCTTCGAGCGATTTTAAATTGCCGTTAGTTTTTTTAGGTTGCGACGGTTTATCTTTATCTCTTTCTTCTTCTAGTTCTTCTTCTAGTTCTAGTTCTTCTTCTGGTGCGTGACTGTCACGTGACTTCACGTGACTGCCTCCTTTTGGTTCATTTAAAGCCTTTTGTCTATCTCTTTGACGTTGTTTTCTTAATCTGTTTTGTTCTCTTATTCGCTCCAAACCTTCAACATTCTGGTGTTTCTCCCAATTAGCAATACTAATGAAGTTGTCCTCGTCAACTTCAATCATCCCGAACTGCCTAAAGGTTTCTAATGCGAATCTGATAGTGTTGAGCGGTCTACCGAAAATCGTTGCCAACATTTCATCGGTATACGGAACATTTTCACTCAAATAGATATATCCATTTGCATTAGCTTTGCCTGCTTGAGATAGCAGTTTGACCCAAATAACGAGTATCGTATCAGCATCTGGCATCTGTTCTATTAATTTTATTTTTTCGTCATCAAACATCTGCGTGCTCAATTTAATCCATTTAACGTTACTCATCTTTAAATACTCCTCTCATACTCACTCACGCTATTACTACTAACTTTCCTGTGACCTCTTGCACTCACTCTCAACCTTTTATTTCATCTAAAAATCTACTTTTAGTCGCATCTTCTAAAGATCCATTCCATCTTTGCTTCATAAGAGAATGCGATAAAAACAACTTCTCTTTCGCTCTTGTGAGTCCCACATACGCTAATCTTCTTTCTTCTTCGATATCTCCGCGACGGGACGGGAAGGTGTCTTCTGTCATACCTACAATAAATACGACATCGAATTCCAAACCTTTTGAACCGTGCATTGTCATTAGTTTCACTGCGTCTTTTTCTTCAATTAAACTTTCTTGAATGTCACGATACTTCAACCATTTTAAGAATGCTGGCAGATCGTTATTTTCTCCTAGCGTCTCTTTTGTGCTCTCCCAAGATTGGATATACTTGATGCCTCTTTCAAATGCTGTAATACGATTTTCAAGCCCTTGTCTTCCATATTCTTCGAGAACTCCGAGAACTTTAGATGCATAGAAAATCAATTCGCTTACTCTTGCATTTTCTAGGTGCTTAGCCATGATTTTGGCACCATACCCAAAAAACTCTTCAGATGATCGGGTGTCTGTGTTCATAAACACATTTAGTTCCGTTGTGTCCCGCTTGATTGCTTCAAGTCTTATTTTTTGTTGTTCTCTTTCTGTTAAAAACGATTTCGGATAGTTAGTCGCACGCTCGAAAGCACGTCCATCTTTGTTGTTTATAATGACTTGTAACCACGAAACGATGTGGGATATGTCACGATTTTTCATGATGTCGTCACGTCCAAGTGCGATGTTCGGTACATTGTTTCTTTCGAGTTCTTCTTGCATCCTTTTCAATTGCATGTTTGTTCGGGATAACACCGCTATCTTTTGGTATGGTGCACCCCATTGGTGTAGTTCCACGATTTTGTCTCGAACTTCTTCGTATTCGGTTCGTTCGTCTCCTGTTGTAAACACAGTGATTGGAGAGCCATCTTTGTGTGCTATTAATGTCTTTTCTGATTGGTTTACGTTATTGACAATGAGATTGTTAGCAGCTGCAATGATTTCCCGTGTTGATCGATAGTTGTCTTCCAACTTAACAATCTCGCAATTTGGAAATTCTTTCGGGAAGTTGATAATGTATTCAACCTTCGCCCCTCTCCATCCATAAATTGCTTGGAAGTCATCACCTACAACAAACAAGTTTTCTGCATTTAATAATCGAATCATTTCCATTTGGTCATCACTGCTGTCTTGAAACTCGTCCACGAATACGTGAGTGTACATTTGTTGGTAATATTCAAGTGATTCCGGATGTTTCTTCCAAAGCTCATTTACAGACTCAATCAATTTATCGAGATCAATTGCGTTATTTTGGCGCAGTCTATATTTGTATTCATTAATCATTTTGGTGTTCTCGTAGTCTGATAAGTCGTTTTCTTCATATGCTTTATTGATCTTATTTACCGTTGTTCTGCCGCCCAATTCTTTAATGACCAATTCAAGGATAGACTTACGGTCTTCTTGGTCATATATCGCAAAATTCTTGTCTATACCTACCAAGTGACCCCAACGGCTTAAAACGCCTACTGCGAACGCATGGAAGGTGTTACAAAACAACTTCTTTCCTTCCTTCTCTCCGACAAGCCGAATGACACGCTCTTTCATTTCTTTTCCAGCTAGCCTGGTAAACGTGAGGGCGAGCATGTTGCTCGTCCCTACACGATTGTCAAATAGATGTGCGATGCGCCTTGTGAGAACTGTTGTTTTACCACTCCCCGCACCTGCTAGACAAAGGATTGTTTTACTGTCGGAAGTGACTGCCTGCACTTGTCCATCGTTCAAACGATTAAGCAATTTGGTTTGCATCATTAGCAGCTCCTTTCGATAAATCCTCAACATTCCATCCCTCTGCAGAAAACTCATATTCAAGTGCTCCCGCTAAAATGATGTTGTCTACTTTATCTGTTAGTTCATCCAATCCATTAATTAAAAGTTGGAAATTGTTTTTGTCTAAGTGATTTAAGTTGTCCATGATCAAGACACGTAATTTTGGTTGAGCCTTGTCAATGATTGTCATCATCATGGCAGCTAGGAATATCGTTTGTTGTCCAGTTGAAAGTGCGTCAAAGTTCACTTCATGACCATGCTCATTAACCCAACCAAACTCGAAAACTTCCTTTCCTGTGTCGTTTTCTGTCTGGAAATATGGCTTTTCTTCGAATTTCATAAGCTTCAAATTCTCTTCAATTTGCAATCGAATCGGCTCTAATATTTCTTTCACCAGTTCTCCTTGTACACCTTTTGCGCCAAGTGCTTCATTGAGTGTTTTCAACGCACTGACTTTGTATTGCGCTTCATTGTTTTGGAGTGTATTCTCATTCATTAAAATAAGTGTTTGTTTTGATTGGTCCTTTTCTTCGACTTGTTTTTTGAGTTCGTCGATTCTGGTTCTTGTGCCAACAACTTGCTTTTCCATGATGGCGATATCACCAATCGGTTCTGATTTTTCGTTTACTAATTTGTTCAATTCTGTGTTTAATAGTTCGAGCTTACTTTCTTTACGCTCTTTTAATGAATCTCTCTTTTGAATTTCCATTTCTTTTACTTTGATTTGTTGTGATAAATCTTCTCGCTTTTCTTGTACCTTTTGAGCATCTGAAAAGACGCTCATTTTACTTTGTTCTGCTTCTTGAATTTTTGAATTCGTAGCTTCAAGTGAAGCGTTTGCTTGCTTCAATTTTTCTTGCAAGTCAATTAAGATGGCCTGCGCTTGTTCCTTCTTTTGGTCAACAAAACTATCGAATCCAGTAAAGTCTTTATTACAACTGATCATGTGGCTGATTACACAAGCACCAGTCATTTCTCCAACCTGTCGAAGTGCTCCGTCCAGTGTTTGGACATTCGCTTCAACGTTCATGATTTGTTCTTGATTCGCGTTGCAAATCGTTCTTTGCTCATTTGATAACGATGTAAGTTGTTCGATTTCATCGTTAAATGGTTTGATTTTCGCATTTACATCCACCGGCAATGGCATCGACGCAGTAAGCGCAGCAACTTCTCTTGCTAATTCTTCTGTGCTCGTATTGATTTCAGTACCTTCGACTAGGTTGATTTCTTTTTTCAATTCTTCAATTCGATTCAACCTGTTATCAATTGCGCGCTTCTTTTCTGTGTCTGCTGCAATTTTCTTTTCCGCTTCAATTAAGTTTGTTTGTAACTCGTCCAACTCTTTTTTAGCTGCAGCGATGTCGCGATCCGTTTCGGCCAATTGATTTTTCATGTCAGCCATTTGTCTAACAGCACCTTGCGAATCCGCTTGTTTACGTTTCCAGTATGTGGATTCCTTTGCAACCCAGTCCATCATAGAAATTAAACCGTCATGAATATTTTGCGTCTCATGATATTCATTCAGCGCTT